>ERZ1026854.966-NODE-966-length-19237-cov-4.243145_pt1 | contig 19237 bp, 14 predicted proteins | sample MGYA00380157_ERZ1026854 | MGnify/ENA primary metagenome ERZ1026854 (study PRJEB33269, sample SAMEA4719793) | human gut metagenome | biome: human-associated habitat; feature: organic feature; material: feces | place: Cameroon | collected 2013-10 ...
CCCCTATGACGCTATGGGATCGACCATGGCGACCTACGGCGGACAGAATGTGGGCGCGCGCAAGCTGGAGCGCATCAAGGCGGGCTTGTGGGACTGCGTGAAGCTGGGAGCCATATACAGTGTGATCGCACTTGTGATCGCTGTTCTTTTCGGTGCACCTTTGGGAAGATTGTTTGTGGAGGGTGATGACCCGGCGCTGGTGGAACAGATTGTGCAGAATGTGAGATTATTCCTGATTATCAACACCGCGTTCTATTTTCCGTTGGCGTTGGTGAATATCATACGTTTCCTGATACAGGGAATCGGCTTCCCGGGCTTCGCTATCCTGGCGGGCGTCATGGAGATGATCGCCCGCTCGCTGGTAGGGTTCCTGCTCGTTCCGGTGTTCGGATTTCCGGCAGCGGCATTGGGAAGCCCGGTTGCATGGATCTTCGCGGATATCTTCCTGATTCCCGCGTTCTTCCATGTATATAAGAAGCTGAGACTTCAATTCGGAGATACTTCTGCGGAGACTCAGTCCTCGTAGAACAGAACGCCCAGCGTACCCGGGCCGCAGTGGCTTGAGATTACGCCGCCCGCGTTTGTAATGTAAATAACATCAAAGTGGTTGAGGCTCTCCAGATAGGAGCGCACGGACTCGGCGATTTCATCGCTGACGCCGGAGTGTGTGATGAAAACGCAGGTCTTGTCCGCATGTAAGAGCCGGGGTTCCATATCCTTCGCATATTTCAAAATGACGGATTGCAGGCTGCCCCGGTATTTTTTTGCCACATGCATGGCACCGTCTGTCACCACAATCTCGGGCTTGAGCTTTAAGGTGTTGGCAAGCAGCGCGGTCACGGCGTTGCAGCGTCCGCCCCTTGCAAGATAGGTCAGAGTGTCCACCACGAAGCTGGCGCTGGCTTTTCCGCGTCTTGCGTTCACAAGGGAGGTGATTTCTTCCGCTGATTTCCCCTCCTCCGCCAGTCTTGCGGCATAGAGCACCTGCAGACCGATTCCCGTGGAAAGATTCTGGGAGTCGATGATAAACAGTCTCTCATAGTTCATTTCTTCTCCCACAAGCCGTACCACGTTGCAGGTGGTGCTCATCTGGGTGGAGATACCGAAAAAGATAATATCGCGCCGCTCCTCCATGAAAGGCTTTAAGATCTCGGTTGCCTTTTCAAAGGTTACGGCTGCCGTCTTGGGAGTGGTCTTGTTGGCGTCTGCCCAACGGTAGATTTCCTGCGGCGTGGTGTCAAGTCCGTCGTAATAGCTCTGATCCCCCATGACAATGCAGAGAGGAATGACGGAAATGTCATATTTTTCCAATAATTCAGGTGACAGATCACAGGTACTGTCCGCCACGATCTTGATAGTTCCCATATAGATTCCTTTCCGGGAAATTCCCTCATAATGTAATAATGCCATTATACCTTCTTTAAGGCGAGAAGTCCAATTTTTTTAGTACATCACATTAAATATTCGGGGTATACGGCGGGGAAGCGGACAAGTTATAATACATAATATCAAGCGGCTGTTTATGCCGGAACGGAGGTTGAAATGGTCAGACAGGAAGGAAACAGACTTATCATACAGGAAGGGGCATCGCGTGTTTTCATCGAGTGCTGGGGAAAGGATTCCCTGCGGGTGCGCATGACGGCAGAGCCTGAGATGGATGCAAACGACTGGGCATTAAACGAGCCGGTGGAGCAGATGATTCCCGAGATCACCTTTGAGGAGGTGGACACCACCGATCCTTGGTATCGCGGGGAAGAGTGGGCAAAGTATCACCAGACGGGTGTGGTTGCAACGCTCAAAAACGGCAAGATCACGGCGCGGGTCAATCCCGAGGGCTGGATCAGCTTTCTCAACGAAAAGGGAGAAGTGCTCACGGAGGAATACTGGCGTAACCGCAACCGGATCAACCGCTACTGTGTGCCTCTGCGCGTGGATGCAAGGGAACTGAAACCTGTGCAGGGAAGCGGAGACTATGAGCTGACGGCGCGGTTTGAGGCATATGACGACGAAAAGATTTTCGGTATGGGACAGTATCAGGAAAAGAACCTGAACAAGAAGGGCGCCATACTGGAGCTTGCGCACAGAAATTCGCAGGCGAGCGTACCGTTCTTTGTGTCCAGCAGGGGATACGGATTTTTCTGGAACAATCCCGCCATCGGCACGGCGTCCTTCGGAGCCAACAAGACAGAGTGGTATGCAAAGCGTACAAAGAAACTGGATTATTTTATCACGGCGGGGGACACACCGGCGGATATCGAGAGAAATTACAGTGCAGCCGTGGGGCGCACTCCCATGATGCCGGAGTTCGGTATGGGCTACTGGCAGTGCAAGCTCCGTTACCGCAATCAGGAGGAGCTGCTCGCGGTGGCGCGTGAACATAAGAGGCGCGGACTGCCCATGGATGCCATCGTGGTGGATTTCTTCCATTGGACGATGCAGGGTGATTTCAAATTTGAGCCCAGAGACTGGCCGGATCCCGATGCCATGGTGAAGGAGCTGAAGGAGATGGGGATCGAGACGGTCGTGTCCGTGTGGCCTACCATCGACGAGCGCAGCGAGAATTTCGGAAAGATGAATGCAAACGGTTATCTGGTGAGAGCGGACAGGGGGAACAGCAACCATATGACATGGATGGGAAATACCGTGTTCTATGATGCCACTCATCCGGGCGCACAGAAGTTTGTGTGGGAAAGATGCAGGGAGAACTATTATACAAAGGGAATCCGCATTTTCTGGCTGGATGAGGCAGAGCCGGAGTACGGTCCTTACGATTTTGACAATTACCGCTACTATGCGGGGCCGGCGCTGCAATGCAGCAACCTCTACCCGCTGATGTATGCAAAGGGCTTTTATGACGGTCTTAAAGAATCGGGAGAAAAGGAGATCATGTCCCTGGTGCGCTGCGCGTGGGCGGGCAGCCAGAAGTACGGCGTGCTGACCTGGTCTGGCGACATTCATTCCTCCTTCCGCGCCATGAGGGAACAGCTTCAGGCGGGACTTAACATGGGAATGGCGGGTATTCCGTGGTGGACATCGGATATCGGCGGCTTTGTGGGCGGAGACATTTCCGATCCAACGTTCAAAGAGCTTCTGGTGAGATGGTTTGCATGGGGGGCATTCTGCCCCGTATTCCGCATGCACGGGGAGCGTTCTCCATGGTATGAGAGAGAGCAGGAGTTCATCAACAATGTGAGACAGCTTACCTCCGGGCAGGACAATGAGGTATGGAGTTTCGGTGAGGACAATTACGAGATTCTGAAAGAATACTTGTTTGTCAGAGAGAGGATGCGTCCCTACATCAGAGAATGTATGAAACAGGCAAGTGAGACAGGCGCGCCCGTGATGCGTCCCATGTTCTTTGACTTCCCGGAGGATAAGGTTTGCTGGGAGACCGAGGATCAGTACATGTTCGGGCCGGATGTGCTGGTAGCGCCTGTCATGGAGATGGGCGCGCGGCAGAGAAGCGTATATCTGCCCGCAGGCCTTTCCTGGACAGAAGCAAAGACCGGAAGGTGCTACCCGGGCGGCAGCAGGGTCACAGTGGATGCACCCCTGTCCGTAATTCCCGTATTTGTCCGGGAAGGGAAGCAGATTCCGATCTATTGATCAACCGATGAGCACCCAGCTGTCCAGCCAGCGTAGGAACTGCTTTACAAAAGAGGCGTCCACCGTCTGACCGGACAGAACCGGGTAGAATAACAGAAACAGACCGACTGCGCAGGCAGCATAGAGACCGACGAGGATATGGAAACGCCTCTCACTCATATGCTGCCTGATCTGTGCAGCGGCGTATGCCAGCATGAGAACCACGAAGGGCACGCTGGGAAAATAGTGGTAGATAAAGGTCAGTCTTGAAACAAGGACCCACGGCAGATACTGCGCCAGATAGCTGACGCACAGGATCGCAGCCGTGCGGTCTTTCTTTTTGCATGTCAGAATCACCATGTAGGCAAAGGCGGGAATGCCTGCCCACCATACCAGCGGGTTGCCGAAGGCACTGATGCCCTGCCTCAGGGTATCGCTCACAATGCCGGAGTAGTAGAAGATTGGACGGATCATAAGCGGCCACTGATACCAGGGGGAGGAGTACGGATGTGTGGCATTCAGGCTGGAATGATATTGCAGCATACTCTGCTGGTTGTAGAGCATACGTGCGAGAAGCCCTCTGTCTCCGCTGCGGAACGGCAGGTAGGAGAGCAGGTAAATGCAGCAGGGGATCACCACGAAAAAGCCGATGCAGAACAAAATCGTCTTTTTGGTATACGGAACAAAGCGATTTATGATCTCCTTGTGGGAAATACCGTTTGTGGTGCCGCGGGGCTCAGTCTTTGCATAGAGATATTCGCGGTAGCGGCGGTACAGTGTGCCGAAAAACAGCACCGCAAGTCCGGCTCCCGCGTACACACCCGTCCATTTGCTGGCGATGCCAAAGCCCATGGCAACACCGCTGATGCCAAGCGGGATCAGGGTTCTGCCAAGAGAGGTGTCGTAAAAGCTGGTCTGACAATACCGGTACATAAAGTAGTACATCACGATGATGAAAAAGGTCACGAACACATCAATCGTTGCGATCCTTGTCTGGGTGAAATGCATGAAGTCAAAGGCAAAAAGCAGACAGGAAAAGCCGGAAAGCACGCGGTTTTTCGTGATGCACCGCCCCAAAAGATACAAAAACGGCAGCATGAAGATGCCGAACAGGGTGCCCATGATTCTCCAGCCGAAGGGATTCAGCCCAAAGAGCTTCACGCCGAGCGCGATCAGGCACTTCCCGAAAGGAGGGTGGGTGGTCTCATAGGTGGTCAGACCGTTCAGAAACTCATAGGCGGTGCGGGCGTAGTAGATTTCGTCAAAGTAGGTTCCGTTGCGGAAGCTGATAAAGTCGGGGCGCAGGCTGCTTTCGTCAAACAAAAGGGTATATTGCGGCGCGTTCACCGGCATGACGGTCTGCCCCGCAGCGTCCGTGAAGGAAAGCTCCATCAGGATAACGGTATCCGACAGAGCGGTGAGCCTGACGGCACAGGTCTGTTCGGGGAGCGTGATGTACTCCCAGCGGAACACGCTGTTCATGGTAAACTCGGGGAGTGCCTCAGGCGTGTACCAGTCGCCGTCTTCCGCGGCCTTGACTTCCAGAGCAAACTGCTTGTTCGGTTCGTTGCCCAGATACCAGTACATGCGGTCGCAGGCGACATCCTCGTCAAAGGAGAAGGTCAGGGTGTCGCCCCGTGACAGGCAGTAGTAGGATTCCGGGGCATGTCTGTCACCCAGATCATACAGTGCGAAAACGGCGTAGATCAGGGTGATGGCAAGCATGATGATCCAGTCTGCTGTTGTAAAGGCAGGAAGGGCTGCAGAGGACACAGGCGCCCAACGGGAGCCGGATTCCTTTTTCCGGCCGCTCCGTTCTTCCGTTTTTTTCATATGCCCGGAAAGCTTCAGGGCAGGGTAGGGAGCAAGCTGCTCATACTGCAATAAAGTCTGGTAGAGAAATGCGGCGCACAGAAGCATCAGCGCCGATGCAAACACGATCACGGGCGCTTTTCTGTTGTAGTTTGCCGGCTCGTACAGGTACAGCACAAAGCAGGTGTTGTAGAGGAACACGGCAGAGAACCCCGCATAGCAGTACAACAGATTCCCCACCGGTTTGTATGCGTAAGCAGAAAGAAGGAGCAGCAGCGTGGGGAACAGATAGCGCTCATGCATCCTGACGGACAGGAGGAATACCGAAGCCATCAGAAAAGCGGCGCACAGGAAATAACGTGACGGATTGCGGCGCTGCCTGTAAAAGAGAAACACCGTGACCGCCACAATGAGGATCAAAAAGAGCGTCCCCCATCCTGCGTAGGATAAAAACAGGAAGCGGTTCTCCTGCGGTGTCCAGTTCAAGCCGAACAGCCCCCAGAAATTGAAGGCATTGACGGCGGCGTAAGGATAGGATCCCAAAGTGTCTGTGTACTGCGCGACCACCAGATCCAGACCGAAGGGGGTACAGAGAAGCAGCATGCAGAAAATCACGCAAAGCCCCGAGCAGAGATTGAAAAAGAAGTTCCGCCAGGAGAAATTGCGGGAAATGACATGATCCCATATGCCGCACAAAAGGATGGGGGTAAAAATGGCAGTCTGGGGCTTTAAAAGAATACCGGCGCCGTAGACAATGTAGGCAGGAACCGTCTTTCCCTCCGTTAGGAACAGGCACATCAGAATTACCATCAGCGTGAAAACGGAGTCGGTCTGTCCCCAGATGCAGGAGTCCACCAGCACGGCAGGGTTAAACAGATAGAGTGCGGAAAGCAGGAGAGCCTGTTTTTCCGAAAACTGTTTCCGCGCCATGCGGTAGAGCAGAATGCCGGAGGCAATGTCGCAGAGGATGGCGGGAAACTTGAGGATCAAAAGCCCGATTCCCATGGAGGAGTCTGCCTTAAAGAGGGACAGAGCCGCCCCCATCAGGTAAAAGATGTATACAAATCCGGGCGGATAATCCGCAAACATATCGGAGCTGTAAAAAGTGGAGATTCCCTCCTCAAACGCAAATTTCGACCAGCTGTAGAAGCAGTTGATATCCGGTGCATATCCCTTTGCATTCCAAGCCAGAAGACAGCGGAGAAAGAATGCACAGAAAAACAGAAGATACAGGGTCTTTTGTTTCGCAGACCCGGAAAGCTCTTTCAGGTATGAGATGCCATAGAATATGCCAACTGCGGTGAGCAGTGAAACAGCGTGAACAGTGATTTGATTCATGGAAAATTCCCCCGTATGGTAATATATAGGAAAGCATAACACAAAATGCAAAAAAAGGAAATGCTCCTTGCGCTTCTTGCACAGGCGGGGGAAAATGCATATAATGAAAAATAACAAAAAAACGAAAAAGGAGTGCCAGATGAAGGACAGAAACAGGAAAAAGATCATTTCACGAGCGATAACCGCCCTGCTTGCGGCAGCGGTACTCTTTTGCGGCTGGCAGGTTCTGACGACGTATCTTTCGGACATCAGGGCGAAGAAGTCCTATACGGAGCTTGCGGGCAGAGTGATGGGGATGAAGCACACAGTCACGGACGGAAATGCCGAGGAGAGTGTGGAGGCGGAGGAGCCACAGCCCGTCCACTATCCGCCGCTAGAGCTGGATATGGCGCTCCTTAATGAACTGAACAGCGATTTCAGAGGCTGGCTGTATTTTCCGCTTTTGGAGATCAGTTATCCCGTGGTGCAGGGGGAGGATAACGATTACTACCTGAACCACTCCTTTGAGGGTGAGGATCTGAAGGCGGGCTGTATTTTTATGGACTGCGGGGCAACCTCCGACTGGTCGGACCGAAATACCTTTGTTTTTGGGCATAATACAAAGGATGGCAGCATGTTCGGCACCCTGAAAAGACTGATGAAAGAACCGGGACTTTGCGCGGAGGATCCCTATTTTTACATTTATACAGAGGATTCGGTGTATATTTATCAGATTTTTTCCTATTATATTACTTCGGCGGCAAGCGACCGCTTCCGTGTTATGCTGACGGACGAGGGCTACGACAAGTATGTGGAATGGGCGGTGGAAAATTCCGAGTATGAATCGGATGCGGATCTGTCGGACAGGGGAAATATTGTCACGCTTTCCACCTGCTACGGGCGCTCCGGCACCAGCAGGAGACTGCTCATACATGGCGTATTATGGGCGGTAGAACCATATCAGTAAATTTCTTACATTTTTTTGAACCTTTTTTCCAAATCAGACCGTCTTTATACTTGTAAGAGCTGTTGGAAGGAGACAAAGTCTGATGAACGGAGTGCTGAGTGCCGAGCTTGTCTATAAGCTGACTGTGATCGGGGATGAGGAAGTACCCCTGGCAGGCGGAAGCCTTGCGGCGCGGAATCCATTTTTCTGGGTGGCGGTGGCTGCCATGCTGTTGCTTGCCGTGGGAATACTCGTCTGGATATACTGCCTGCGATGCAGAGTTTATCGGCAGCGCATTCTGCAACTGGCAGGCACGGGAAAGGCGCCGTACAGCGGTTGGAACCTGAACAGGTTGAAGGAGACCGCGGCGCAGGTAGAATGGAACCTTGTCGACAAGGAACAGTGTGAGTACCAGGTAAGGTAAAAGGAGAAAAGGAAATGAAGACCAGAATGGGCAAGAAATTCAAAAGAGCCATCACCGTACTGATGAGTGCAGTACTGATCGCAGAGACGGTAAACTGTGCAAATCTGACGGCGTTTGCAAGCGAAGGCGGCGTGAGCGCCGGGGACAATATCGTGATGGACAGCGAGCTGAGGGATCTTGTTGATGCGGCTGAGAACGCTGACAAGGCTGCGTATGAGGCAGCGGCAGCAGCGGAAGAAGCGCGCAGGGCAGCAGAGGATCTGGCGAAAAAGTCCGCTGAGGCAGCCCTTGAGACAGACAGCGAAGGAAATTATACCGAGACCGTGAGCGACGGCAACGGCAACAGTGTGGAGCAGCCTGTACTGAAGGAGGAGCTCGACGCGAAGATCACCGATGCGGAGCAGAAGGTCGATGAGGCGAATACAAATACAGACAACGTGCAGCAGACCACTGAGAGCGCGCTGGCAGATGTTGTAGCGGATGCTGAGACGGACACCGCAGAGAAGCTGGCGGATGCGACCGCTGCAGCCGCTGATGCGGAGACGGCAAAGGCAGAGGCAGAGCAGGCTGCGAAGGCTGCAAAGAACGCGGGAGACCAGTTCGCTGCAGAGAAGCAGGCAAAGAAAGCGCAGGAAGCGGCTGATAAGGCAAAGGCAGCGGCAGATGTGGCAAAGACGGCTTACGAAGAGTCCGTTGATATTCTGAATGCAGCTATCGAGGAGTATAACCGGATCGTGGCAGCGGCCGAGGCGGCAGTGGCTGCGGGAACGGCTGATGCACAGGCGGCAATCAATGATGCCCAGGCAGCACTGGATGCGGCAAAGGCAGCGGTTGATGCGGCAAAGACCGAGTACGATGCAGCGCTGGCAAACAGCCTGACAGCGCAGGCGGCAGCCGATGAAGCCAAAGGTCAGGAAGAACTTGCCGAGGCAGCGGCAGCAGGTACGATTGCCAAGCTGGAAGAGGCAAAGAATGTGGACCATGAGAGCCTGAAAGCAGAGAAGGCGGGAAAAGAGACTGAGCTGCAGCAGGCACAGGAAGATAAAGAACAAATCGATGCCGCTCAGGATCAGATCATTCAGGCTGAGCAGGTAAAGAAGGATGCGGCTGATGCGAAGATCGCGGAGTATGATCAGGCGAAGTCCCGCGTGGAAGAGCTGGAGGACCGCGGTGCGCTGGGCTTGGGAACATCCGATATCAGCAAGGCAAGAGAAGTAGCATCTAAGACCACTGACAGCTGGAAGGTATGGCCGTTCTCCAGATATACCCAGAGCGAGATCGATGCGGCAAAGGCAGTGGTAGCAGAGTATGAGGCTGCCAAGGCTCTTGTAAACAACACGGATATTGCAGCTTTAAGACAGGAGTCCGCAACGGCGCAGAACAATATAGCAGACGCACAGCAGAAGAAGGCGGATGCGGCAAATAAGGTGAATGGGCTGACGACGGATATTGCGGCACTGGCTGCATCCATCGCAACGATCACAGACTATATTTACAGCAACGAAAATGCAGAGGTAACCTGCCTTGATAAAGAAAAGCAGGCCGAGTACAAGAAGCTGCTTGACGAGTTCGGCGATTCCTTCGATGCCTACACGGAAGTGAAGGAGGACACCGACAAGTATATTGAGGCAACCAAGGACCCCGGTTTCTGGAAGTGGCTTGGCGGCATCTTCACGGGAGATACCTGGAAGAAGTGGTTTGACGAGCTGGGGCTTGAGACCAAGTATCATGGCTGGACTACCAAGGACGGTACTTACATCGTGATCAAGAACGATAAGGACAATACACAGGCACTGATCGCAATCCGCGACGACAAGGCTTATATCGCTTCCGTTGACGAGGCAGAGTTTGCAGTGTATTCCGCAACCTTTGACAAGGTGGCGGCTTCCCGGGCAGCGACAAAGGCAGCCGAGGCAGCACAGGCGGAGAGCGCAGCCCTCAAGAAGTACGATGCGGCAATGGAAGCACTTGCGGCAGCACAGGCGAGACTTGACGCAGCAAAGTTAAAGAAGCTGGATCTGGATGAGGCGCAGAAGGCACTTGCAGAAGCACAGAAGAACGTGGATGAGACCAAGCTGAAGTGGGAGGAAGCACAGAAGGCAGCCGATGAGGCACAGAAGGCGGCTGACGAGGCAAAGCAGGCAGTGGAAACAAAGCCTGTGAAGGCAGCTTTCTATATCCTGAACAGAGGACTGACCCAGCCCGCCGAGGTTCGTTCCTATCCCGCTGCAAATTACAGCAAGAAGATCGTCGGCGAACTGTGCGCAGACAGCTCCTATATCAGCCTGTATAAGAAGGGAATCAAGGATTCCGCAGTCATTCCCCAGTATATCAAGACAGCGCCCACGACAGAGCAGCTTGCAAGCGTCGGCGTCGTCCTGAAAGAGGGCGAATATATCACATGGTATGTGATCAAGACAGAGACTGACGGATATCATGTAGACGGCTTCATCAGCAACCAGCGTTTCAACATTGAGGTGCAGTACGGTTACTATGATGCAGACAATAACTTTGTAGAGATTACCAAAGAGGACGGAACCACCTACGCACAGAGCGGTGTGTTCGGTCTGGATGAGAAGTATTCCTTTACTTCTCCCGTAATTGAGGACTACAATGCAGCGGAGACTGCTGTGGTTTCCGGCACGGCTACCAAGGATCAGGTGATCCGGGTTGAGTATACCAAGGAGGCTACCAAGCCTGTCGTAATCAATTATTTCCGCGGCGGTCTGAACGGCACCCTGCTCGCCACAAGCAGCCTTGATGTGGCAGAGTCCAAGCTGGCAGACTATGCCGACACCATCAATGCGAAGTGGATCGATGCTTACAGACCCGGCGATTGCAGCAACGGCGTACTGGTGAATTACTATTATGACGACGCAAGCAGCAGTTGGAGCGCAAACGTGGTTTACAATGTGATCCCCACCGGCAACGGTGAAACCACCGTAGTTCTTCCGACACCTACTCCCGCACCTGCCGGAGAGGAAGCGCAGATCGTGGTGGTAGAGGAAGAGGAGCAGGAGGTGCTTGGCGCCGTAGCTCCCATCGTACCCGCAGTTACAGAGGAAGTTGTCACGGTGGAAGAGGAAGAGACACCGCTTGCACCCGCCGTACCGGAGGAAGACAAGAAGGATGACGGCGCAGTTGAGGCAGCCGGAAGAGTAACCGATATCGAAGAAGAGGCAACACCGCTCGCAGCACCCGCAGCAGGCTGCCAGATCCATTGGCTGATTCTTCTTCTGACCGCAGCGTACACCGCATACGAGCTGGTGCGCGGCATCAGACGCAACAAGCAGATCAAGGAACTGGAAACCCGGGAACAGAACGCAGAAGCGTAACCGGTGGATAAGGAGCGGAGGTTAATGATGAAAATGAAATATATTGACACTACAATAGCAGCACTTTTTCTGGCAGGTCTGGTCGTTCTCTTTTTCTTCTGGGGATGCCATCTGGATCTGTACATGACAATCCTCGCCGGAGTCATCATACTGGCTGCCGGAATGGTGAGAGCCGTTCAGTACAAGAGACTGAAGGAGCTGATGCCGGAGGAAGCGGATCGCAAATAAGAAATGAAACAGAGGGTATCGGCTGATTCGGCCGGTACCCTTTTTGAATTTTTTTCAGACAATCGTAAAATATCTGCCATAGAAAGCTGTTTGTATGGTATCATAAACATAGTACAAATTTTCTTATACAACGTATAACGTTTCTGAAAGGGGATCACAACATGGATTCCAAAACATTGCAATCTATTCTGGCGGTCGGCGAAACCATAGCGGTAGAGTTCAAACGATGCGGAAATGGAATTGAATCGGATACCTATGAAACGGTATGCTCTTTCCTGAACCGCTTCGGTGGAGACATATTTATGGGCGTACTGGACGATGGTACGGTTGTCGGAGTGCCTGTTTCCCCCGAGCGCGGAGGTACACAGCTATAAGAAAGTTATTTATGACCGGGTGGATGATGCAGATGTGAAAGTGACTGCCACCGGAGCCATTGCGCAAATGTATATCCGCAAACAGGGGATTTTTACGGAAAAAAAGATTTATCCATATGCAAAGAAAGAGGATTTAAGGCTGGATCTTTTGCCGAAAGTCAGGATTATGGCGCAGAATCATGCCGGCGGTAATCATCCATGGACTGCTATGGATGACACAGAGTTATTGAAAAGTGCCGGGCTATACGGCAGGGATATTGTGACAGGCGAAGAAGGCTATAATCTGGCGGCTATTATGCTGTTGGGAAAAGATGATGTCATACTTAATGTCGCGCCCGCTTATGTTACGGATGCACTGGTTCGTAAGGTCAATGTAGATCGCTATGATGACAGGGAAGTTATTAAAACAAACCTGATAGAGAGCTACAACCAACTTATGGATTTCGGTAAGAAACATTTACCGGATAAGTTTTTTCTGGAAGATACAGTCAACAAAAGCCTCAGAAATATCATTTTAAGAGAAATGGTCAGCAACGTTTTGATGCACAGGGAATTTCTAAGCGGTTATGTTGCTAAGTTTGTGATCGAGAAAAACCGGATGTATGTGGAAAATGCAAACAGAGCAACAGGTGAAGGGAATATTACAGTGGACAATCTGGAGCCGAATCCGAAAAATCCAATCATTGCGTCATTTTTCAGGAATATCGGATACGCTGATCAGCTTGGTTCCGGTGTACGGAACTTATTCAAATACAGTAAATTTTATTCGGGACAGGAGCCTGAATTTGCGGAAGGCGATGTGTTCAGGATTGTGGTACCTTTGGATGACGCGTATTCGTTTGACTTTCATCAGACTGTAAGTGAGACCGATGAGACCAAAAGTGAGACCAATGAGACCAAAAGTGATCCCAATCAGCAGGAACAGATTTCAAAATGGAATTTGACGGAGGAAGAAAGAAGCATTGTGCTTCTAATGAGAGATGAGCCGACAATAACACAAAAGAGACTGCATGAAAAGTCAGGAATCCCGATGGGAACAATAAAAAGGATTTTGCCCAGATTGCAGCGAAAGGGTGTGATAAGCCGGGTCGGAAACAATCGTTCAGGAAAATGGATGATTAATCAATGAAATTAGCGTGGATATATCCCCCGTTTATTGGTATAATGAAACGAGTATACGCCGGTTCGGCGGGTGAAAATGGAGATGGAATATGAAAGTATTGGTGACAGGTGTAAAAGGACAACTAGGCTTTGATGTGATGAACGAACTGAAGAAAAGAGGCTTGGAGGCAGTCGGAGCGGATATTGAGGAGATGGATATCACGGATGAGGAGAGCGTGAACCGCTTTATTATGGCTGCAAAGCCGGATGCGGTGATCCATTGTGCCGCTTATACCGCAGTGGATGCAGCGGAGGAGAATGAGGACATCTGCCGCAGGGTAAATGCGGATGGAACGCGCAATATTGCAAAGGTCTGCAAGGAGCTGGACTGCAAGATGATCTACATCAGCACGGATTATGTGTTTGACGGACAGGGAAGCCGTCCATGGGAGCCGGATGAGGAACGCCATCCGCTGAATGTTTACGGGCAGACCAAGTACGAGGGCGAACTTGCGGTGCAGGAGCTTTTGGAAAAGTATTTTATTGTGAGGATTGCATGGGTATTCGGGGTAAACGGCAAGAACTTTGTCAAGACCATGCTGAATCTGGCACAGACCCATGATACCCTGACCGTTGTGAACGATCAGTACGGTTCTCCCACCTACACCTATGATCTTGCCCGGCTTCTGGTGGATATGGTGCAGACGGACAAATACGGCATTTATCATGCGACCAACGAGGGAATCTGTACCTGGTATGAATTTGCCTGCGAGATTTTCAAGCAGGCGAACGTTGCGGTTAAAGTGCTTCCCGTATCGGCAGCTGAGTACCGGGCAAAGGCAAAGCGGCCGGAAAACAGCCGTATGAGCAAGGAAAAGCTCACAGAGAACGGCTTTGAGCGGCTTCCTTCATGGCAGGATGCACTGGGGAGATATCTTGCGGTAATCAGGGGATAATAAAAAATTGAAAAAATTTCAAAAATTCTGAACCGTTTTGAATCCGGCGGCAGTCTTATATAGTAGTAAAAGATGTAACCGTAAAGTGAAAAAGAGGAAAAGGGAGACTATTTCATGAGGGGAAACAGCATGAAAAGAGAAATCAAGAGGATAATAGTCAGTCTGCTGACAACGGCTGTGGTAGCGGGAACCATGGTGCAGGGCTATAATGTGGCAAGAGCAGCAGGCAGCGCAGATGTGGCGGCAGCATTGGGAGCTGCAAACGGATACGGTATCTTTGTAGCCGGAACCACTACACTGTATGGGGACAGCGAGGCTAACATCTGTACAGAAAATCTGAAATACAATGCCAATATCGGAAAGACTAATACCGGAACAATTTATGTAAATGGTTCTTATGAAGCTTCCGGAAGTAATATCCGTTGCGCGAATCTGATCCTGAACACTGCAACCTTTGCAGAGCGGGGCGGACAGTGGTTTGTGAACGTGGACGGCGAGGGTCAGGGTGGACAGTATGTGGGAACCACCGGACAGGTCGGAAAGATCGAGAGAGGCAGCTTTGATCTTGCAGGTGCCTTTACCCAGATCCGAAGCAATGCCGAAACTCTGTTCTCTGCGGGCGAGGAGCTTTTGCCCAACAGCGAGGGAAAGTACAACCTGACGCTTGCAGCAGGACACAGTGTATACAAGGTAAACAACATTGACAGTTTTCAGCCGAACTTCTCAGTGGATGGCGAGAGGACGGTAGTATTCAATATTACACCCGGAAAAAACAGTTTTAGCCTGAACGGACAGGATACCAACGGAATCGATACTTATCCCGATGCGGTTGGCGCAAACCGGATCGTCTACAATTTCGGATCCTACAGCGGAACCGTAGAGCTGACGAATGTGCGCGGTACTGTGCTGGCACCGAATGCAACAGTTAATCTGGGTGGAGGAAATCTGAACGGAAGAGTGGTAGCCGCAAACTTTACGGCAAATTCCGAGTGCCATTTCCTTGGAAGTGAGTGGCATCCCACGGAGCCGACACCTACCCCGACACCTGAGGTAACGCCTACCCCGGAAGTGACACCTACACCCGAGGTAACACCTACGCCGGAAGTGACACCTACACCTGAAGTAACGCCGACACCTGAGGTAACACCTACGCCGGAAGTAACGCCGACACCTGAGGTAACACCTACGCCGGAAGTAACACCGACACCTGAGGTAACACCTACGCCGGAAGTAACGCCTACCCCGGAAGTGACACCTACACCTGAAGTAACGCCTACCCCGGAAGTGACACCTACACCTGAGGTAACACCTACGCCGGAAGTAACACCGACACCCGAGGTAACACCTACGCCGGAAGTAACGCCGACACCTGAGGTAACACCGACTCCGGAAGTAACGCCGACACCTGAGGTAACACCTACGCCGGAAGTAACGCCGACACCTGAGGTAACACCGACTCCGGAAGTAACGCCTACCCCGGAAGTAACGCCTACCCCGGAAGTGACACCGACTCCGGGAGCAACGCCTACGCCTACGCCGGAAACCAATCCTACACCGACACCTGAGACAACACCGACCCCGACACCGGAAGAGCCGGAGGAGGAAGTCCTTGGCGAGAGAAGACCCGTGACTATTTTGGATGAGGAAACACCCCTTGCGGACAGCGCTGTTCTGGGCGCAAAGAGAAGACCCCGCACAGGCGACGAGAGCGAGATCTGGCTGATTGCATTCTGCGCATCCCTTTCGGGGCTGGCAGCATGGATTTTGCAGGGACGCAAGAAATAAAGGGAGGAAGTACCATGAAGAGAAAAGTGACAGCATTGTTACTGGCGACAATCTGCAGCCTGACACTGTTTGGCTGCGGCAGCAAAACGGCGATGTCTGCTGCGGTTCGTGAACCGGGCGCAGGAGAAGGCATCATATATATCGATGAAGAAGCGGTCGCTTTGGCAGGCTCTGTGCGCAACGCGGAAATGACAGAGGACGAGAAGGCAAGAGCGGATGAACTCCGTGCGATTGCGGAGGCTGCGTTTGACCTTGTGAATCAGAAGAGAGCGGAAGCCGGACTGGCGGCGTACACATGGGATGATGATCTGGAGCTTTGCGCGCAGGTTCGTGCAACCGAGTGCGGCACCAAGTTTTCCCATACGAGACCGAACGGCGCCGAGTTCTGGACGGTAAACAGCGACCTTATGTGGGGAGAGAACCTTGCAAAAGGATACAAAACCGCAGACAGTGTAGTGGAAGCGTGGATGAATTCTCCAACCCATGCGGCGAATATTCTTGACAACAGCTTTGTGACCTGCAGCATTGCGGTATACGAGGTGAACGGAAAGATTTATATGGCGCAGGAGTTTGGATACTAGTATGATCGATACCGTGATGCAGGAATTGATTGCAGAAGGAAAAAAGCAGCTTCTTGCTTATCCGGATGCAGATCAGGTGATAGTTGTCAAAACGGAAAACAATAATCTGCGTTGCTTTTCAAACAGCTTGAAAAGCAATGGGGCGGATGAGAAGGATTTTGTGGAGCATATTTCAGCATCGGAAGATCCGGTGATAAAGTGTGTGCTCTGTATGTGGAGCGACGGTTCCATTGAAATTCCTTCCATGCATTTCAGAAATTTATTGCTGGATGCCTCTGCAGAGAATGCACAGGCGGTTATCATACTTCAGGGAACGGATGGCATATCCTGCAAGAAGTTGATTACCTGCATGCCGAACGAAAAATAATCGATGAGTCAAGTGATGGACAAAACGAGGTCACTTGGCTCATTTTTTATATCCCAACAATCTTATGCGGCACTCTTGCATATTGCGGCCGCCTTCCCTATAATAGAAACGAAAGCTCGTTTTACGGAGGAGAGGACAAATGTTTGATTACAAAGAGGTAATGGATAACATTGTAAAAGAAGGCATAGAGAAAGGACATATTGTGGGGGCGAGCGTACTTCTGATGCAGCACGGAAAGGAATTATACAGCTCCTGTCAGGGGTATGCGGACAGGGAGGCAAAGGTTCCCATGACCCGGGATACCATCATTCGGCTGTTTTCCATGACGAAGCCGGTTACGGCGGTCGCCGTACTGATTCTTGCGGAGTGCGGAAAGCTGGATCTGTGGGATAAGGTTTCAAAATATATTCCGGAATTTAAGGATTGTAAGGTAATGGAGGCGGACGGAAGTCTGGTTGCGCCCCGACGCGAGATCAATATCTGGGATCTGCTGACCATGACATCGGGGCTGACATACCCCGATCTTGGATGCGAGCCCGGGCGGCAGATGGATCAGCTGTTCCGGGAAATCAAGGAGCAGCTGGAGGCGGGGAATCCCACGGATACTTTGGGTTATTGCAGAAAAATTGCGCAGATTCCTCTCTGTTTCCATCCGGGAGAAAGCTGGAGATATGGATTGTCTGCCGATGTGCTGGGCGGAATTGTGGAGGTGGCTTCCGGCCAGAAATTCGGAGAGTTCTTGCAGAAGGAGATTTTTGAGCCCCTTGGCATGAAGGATACGGGATTTGTTGTGCCGAAGGAAAAGCGCCACCGCTTTGCAGCCAATTACCAATGGTGTGAGGAAACGGGCAGGCTCGAGCCTTTCCGTAAGAATCATTTGGGACTGGAGGGCTACGGAGAGGACGTAACCTTTGAGTCGGGAGGCGCAGGGCTGGTGTCCACGATTGATGATTACAGCCGGTTTGCCCGGATGATGCTCCACGGGGGAACCTTCAACGGCGTGCGGATCTTAGGAAGAAAAACGGTGGAGCTTATGACCTCGCCGCATTTGAATGAGCAGCAGATGAAGGATTTCAACTGGGAGAGCCTCTGGGGCTACAATTATGGCTGCCTGACCCGCGTGCTGGTCAATCCGGGAGAGGCGGGGAGCAACGCCAGCATAGGAGAGTACGGCTGGGACGGTTGGACAGGAAATTATATCACGATGGATCCTGCGGACGACATGACATTATTGTATTTTATTCAGAAAACCGATGCGGGAACCACAGAGGAGGTGCGCAAGCTGCGGATGGCAGCCTACGCCGCGTTGGATTAGGAGTGACCCATGAACATTTTGACGGTAGACAATATTACGAAGTCATACGGGGAGAGGAAGCTGTTTGATCAGGCTTCCTTTTTTCTGCAGGAGGGAGAAAAGGCGGGAATCATCGGCATCAACGGCACCGGGAAGAGTACGCTTTTAAGGATGATCGCCGGAGCGGAAGAGCCCGACGAGGGACAGATCATCCGGGCGAACGGAAAAGTGATCAGTTTTCTCACACAACACCCGAAGTTTGAGGAAAACGATACCGTGCTGGAGGCGGTGATGAAATCAGAGAGTCCGCAGGGCGTGACCCGGGCGCAGGGGGAATCGGAGGACAGGGCAAAGAACATGATGACCCGGCTGGGAATCACGGATTTTACGGAAACCTGCGGATGCCTGTCAGGCGGACAGAGAAAGAGGCTGGCGCTTATCCGGACGCTTCTTTCCCCGGCGGATATTCTGATTCTGGACGAGCCAACGAACCATTTGGACGGAGATATGGCGGATTGGCTTGAGGAGACGCTGAAAGCGAAGCGATGTACGCTGCTGATGGTGACCCACGACCGCTATTTTCTTGACAGCGTGGCAAACCGTATTGTGGAGATTGACCGGGGGCATATTTATTCCTATGCCGCCAACTATGCCGGATATCTCGAGGCGAAGATGCAGCGGGAGGAAAGCGCCCTTGCATCGGAGAGAAAGCGGCAGTCCATACTCAGAACCGAGCTGGAATGGGTCAGGCGGGGAGCGCGCGCCAGATCGACCAAACAGAAGGCGAGACTGGAGCGGTATGAAGAACTGAAAAACAGACAGACACCGGAAGCGGCACAGAGCGTGGAACTGGGCTCCGTGGCGTCCAGACTGGGGCGCACCACCGTTGAGCTGGAGCAGGTGTCAAAGTGCTTTGGGGAAAAGGTTCTGTTCCGGGATTTTTCCTATATCTTCCTCAAAAATGACAGGGTGGGTTTTGTGGGAAAAAACGGGTGCGGAAAAACCACGCTTATGCGGATGATTGCCGGACAGATACAGCCGGATGAGGGGCATGTGGTGGTCGGGCAGACCGTCAGAATCGGCTACTATCAACAGGAATGTGCCATGCCGGAGGGGAAGCGGGTTATCGATT
>ERZ1026854.968-NODE-968-length-19231-cov-4.765384_pt1 | contig 19231 bp, 8 predicted proteins | sample MGYA00380157_ERZ1026854 | MGnify/ENA primary metagenome ERZ1026854 (study PRJEB33269, sample SAMEA4719793) | human gut metagenome | biome: human-associated habitat; feature: organic feature; material: feces | place: Cameroon | collected 2013-10 ...
AGCCTTATTTGAGGTTTGACGATTCGTCATGCACCTATCGCTGAATAGTTACTTTGTCTCTTGCAACTGTTAAATGTCCTTCTTCTTCATGAACGCGAGTGTGCCGAGGGCACAGAAAGAAGCTTGTAAGAAGACGGCCCACATGATCGCAAATTCTTGATTTCGTGAAACAACCAATGATGCAATGGTGTTTATGCCGAGGCTGATGGCAACAATCCATATACGGTCGTGCCAAAGCGTTTCGCCAAACGTACGGTTCCACCGCTTGTTCATTACAAAGCCTGCAATAGACACTCCGATGGTGGACAAGATGAGACCTAACAGATATCCGAAAGAGTCGCACCGTCCTGTGATGACATTAACCATCCAGTCATAAGGAGCCTCTCCTTTAAACATAAAGTAGAAAAACGTTTCCATAAGTTCTTGTCCGCCGTGGCGTCCAAGATTGTTGCACAGGAAGAAATCGGGTATTGACGTAACTGTTATCAGCACGCACAATCCTGCAAACCATTTCACGACGGTCATCCCTAATGATTCATTTCCACTTTTTCCTTCGTCATTTTGTGTCGGTCTGTCCACAACGGTACTGTCTTGCTTGATATCGGTCTCCTCGTTTGTGGCTACGTCGAGGGCCTTGAGAAAGTCGTTAACCGTCTTATAGCGTTTGTTTTGTTGGGGAGCCATCGCCTTTTCCACAACCATTGCAACGGATGAGGTCACGCCAACGGCAAGCAATTCCTTCTTCGGGAACCCGAAGTTCAGGATGTCGGAAGCCTCTGGTGGTCTTTGCCCTGTAAGCATTTTCAGCATCGTGGCACCGAGGGCGTAGACGTCCATCTGCACCGGAAAATCTTTGCCTTCGCGGTGGTTGGCCTGTTCTATAGGCGCATAGCCAGGCGTTCCAGACCCAACGGTTGTGCTGCTCTCAGGCTGTCCGTTTTGGTCATACTGCTTCGACAGGCCGAAGTCGATAAGAATGGCGGTCTTCTCGTCTGCCATCATCACGTTTGCAGGCTTCACATCGAGGTGAAGCATGCCTTTCGAGTGCATGCAGCTTAGGGCAGAGCCAACCTGTCTTGTTATGCCCACCGTCTCGTCAGTAGACAGCCGTCCTTTTGCGGCGATGAGGCTGTCAAGGCTCTGTCCGTCGATATATTGCATGACATAATAGGATGTGCTGTTGGCGCGGAAGGCATCAACGACCATCACAATGTTCTTGTGGCGCAGCCTGCTGAGGTGATCGCTCTCCTGTTCAAACTTGCGCTTGTAATAGTCGAACATGCCCTCACGGTTACTGCTTGTCACGGATGTGCTTTCGCGTCCATTGATGTCGCGCATAAAAAACTCCTTTATGCAGAACAGCTGCTCCACCTCGTCCTCGCCCACAATGTTTTTGGCAAGGTAGGTTATGCCGAACGACCCTTGTCCCAGAGTCTTCAGCAGCGTGTAGCTGGCGTTGCCTCCCTTCAGGACGGTACCTGCTGGAAGAGCGCTTTGTGTGGTGTCTATGTTTGCCATTTTTTTGCTTTGTCTTAACAGGTGGTTATGTTTAGTTGTGTCACGTTTTATGATTAACGCAGCTTTAATGCTTCAAAATTACAAAAAATTTTTTTGTTGTGCAAACCTGTGCAAATGCCGTTTACCCGCTTTTTGCGTTTATTTGTGCTTAAACGTCGCTATTTCGTGCTTAAACGGTTGAAAATAGTGCTTAAAAAACTTATATTTTTTTTTCGTGTGTGGCTCTTCTTCGGCTATCTATCAAAGAAACGAAGCCTATCTACGTCACTTACGCCCCGTAACATAGGCATTTACGCCCCATAACATAGGCACTTACGCAATCTTTCCATGTCACCTATTATCTCAAGCGAGCGCGGCGACGCTCTGGCAAGCGACAAAGTCGAGCGAAGCGACGCTTGCTTGAGATTAATATCAGTTATATATATGCGAAAGTTTAGTAAAAGAAAAAAAGAAGTTTCGTATACCTTATAAATATACGAAACTTCTTTTACAGAGGCTTGTTATTCGTTTTCTTTGAAGAAAAGGTCATTTTTTCCCCCCCCCCACCGATTCTTCTTGGGGCAAAGATTCTTGTCCTTTTTGTCCTCGTCAGGGTCTTCTATGTTTTTGCTTTCATCGTTTTGTGTGCCTACATTATTAATATTGGCGGTTTCCGAGCCCTCCTTCCGTTTAGGTCCATTGTCGTTATTGTCGCTGTCGCTTTTTTCCTCTTTGCTTGCTTTTCCGTCTTTCAGAGCTTTAATCAGCTGTTTTATCGCAGCTCGCGACACCACGATATTGGTAAAGTTGCCGTTCTGGTCCATTAAGGTGAAGCTTTCTTTCGTGATACACGCATACACAACCTTCTTCAGGTTGACGATGTGGCTACGTCCCACCTTCACAAAGCAGGTTCCGTTGTCAAGTTTCCATATTTCGTTGTCTATCTGTGACAGTCCGTAAGGCAGAAGCATCTTACTGTCTCGTGTGAAATACACGTTGGTGTAATGGCCTTCTGCCTTAAAATAAAGCACGTCCTCAAGCATAGCTCCGAACGATTCGTCACGTTTAAAAAGTTTTAACATCATAAGTTATGCGTTTTTTTTTGGTTGATAACCTCTCCGTCTCAAGAGCCCCGTCGTTGTGACGCGCTGTTGATTGCGAAGAGAAAAAGTCTCGTTATTAATTTATAGAGTGGTTCTTTTTGCTTTTTCTATTCTTCTATTCTTCTTTTTTTTGTTTTCTTTTGTTTTGAATTCGGTCATTTTTATTGTTTATTGGTTTTTCTTACCCGTTGTAACCCTTGGCCTACCATAAAAAAGCCTTGAACCACGCCATGTAAGTCTTTCAAGGTGTAAATTTAATAACTTTTTTATAATTTACAAACATTATGGCGGTAAATTTTCACGAACATATAGGGTTTTTGCACGAAACGTATGAAAAACTGCTTAATAATATGTTAAAACCCTCCATTTATGTCTTTGTTAACTGATATTTAGGGCGTTAAACCACTCAATGCAAACGTCCCGACAATTCGTGCAAAAACCCCGAATGTTCGGGAAATAGGCATTTAACAAGTGTTTGCGGTTGTGAAAAAATATCGAAATTTGCAGGGTGAAGGATGGAAAGAGCGAATTGATGAGGATATATGACTGTAACGAAAACTACCGGCAGCTGTAATGAAAACAACGAGCTGTAGTGAAGAAAACTACGGGCTGTTAGTTGGCTCTTGAAATCTGAAAAAATAAAACATAACAATAACAAAAAACAAAAGATTATGAAGAAAATCTTGACTTTGATGGCAGCTATGTCTGCATGCGCAGGCACTGCAATGGCTAGCGATTTTAATTTCGCTAACCCCTCTGTGGACGCTAAAGAGGAAGGTTCGGCTCTTACTTATAATGAGACCGACAAGGCCTTCTCGTTCACTGTAACAAAAGATGACGAAATCACGCTTACAGCTACAGGTGACGTTACCGTAAAGCTCGGCGGCACTGTTCTTACTGCTGAAGACGGCAAGTACAAAGCCACAGCTGACGGCGAATTGACAATTGAGCTCGGCACAAGCGCCGTTACAAAGATTGTTGTCGTTTCAAGCAACTCACGCCTGGTTCAGGCCGAGATTGAGAAGGCACAGGTTAAGATGGGTGAGGCCATCGCTGCTGTCGCAAAATATGTAAATTATCTCGACTTCTACAACAAGGTTCAGGAAGAGATCAGCAAGGCTGGCCAGAAGGTACAGGACGTTAAGGCTAAGCTCGCTGAGCTTAAGGAGGCTAACAATGTTACCGATGATAATAAAGACATTCTCATAGCTGAGCTTAACAGCGATGTTCTTCTTGCTGACGGCAACTACGGCGCTGTGAAGATGGCTGAGGATGCTATCGCAAATGCCGACGCTACATTCGCTCTGTTTAACAAGATTATCGGTACCGACGCAAAGGTTGCCCTCGACGCTCTGAAAAAGGCTAACGGCACAGCAACACAAGGTGAGTGGATTGTTAACGGAGGCGAGAAAATTAACAACACCACTATGTTCACACATAACCTGAAGGCTGTGAAGAACAATTTAGGCTACGTTTTACGCACCGAGCTCGATGGCTTTAAGACCACATGGATCGAGAGCGAGTGGACGAACCTCAACAAAGAGGTTAACACAACAATCAAGAACGCAGCCATTGCCGAGCTTAACAAATATCCCGCTGCTTTCGTTGAGAACGATGAGCAGGCTTTCGTCGATATGTATAATGAAGTTGTTGAGAAGCTCCACAACGTTATCGCTCGTGCCAACTTTGAGCGCGACAACCTGAAGACGGTTAATGACCTTACAGCAAAGGTTAACAAGGTAGACGAAGCTCTCAAAGCTGGCGCTCCTTTCGCTCTTGACGCAGACAACGATTTCACCTTGCTCAAGGAGCAGATCACGGCTATGCAGACAGAGATTAGCAGTTCTGAGAACCGCTACATGTACAGCCAGGACAATTTCAGTGAATTTGTAAACACTATCAGCGGCGTAAGCACCAAGCTCGATGCCTTCTACACAGAGCTCGTTGGCAAGGCTCGCACCGACCTTGAGGCTAAGCTTGATGCAGCACAGAAGAACTTGACAAAGGTTTCTTATGAGGTGTCTGCCAAGTATGAGAACGAGCCCAGCACACAGGTTTCATACCAGAAACAGTTCTCTGAGCAGCAGAACAAGCTCGACGAGGTTAAGAAGAATGTTGCAGCTTCTGCATTCCCCACAGTTCAGACCGACTATAAGGCATTCGTTGATCAGATCTCTAACATCAACAAGAAGGTTGACGAGATCTGGGGCAAAACTCTTAGCGATCAGAAGCAAGAGATTCTCAACCACAACCAGGATGCCAAGAAGAAGATCTTCGATGCCATTGATGCCGTTCGTGCTGACTACTCTCTCTATGTAGAAAAGATCAACACATGGATCAAGGACGACGCAACAATGAAGGCTGCTACAGACTTGAAGGCTAACCTCAACACACTCTTCTCTATCGTTAACGGTCTTGACGACATGAAGGCAGAGGTAACAGAGGCTGTTGACAAGATGACTGAGAACATCAAGAAGGAGTCGGATGAGGAGTTTGGCGCTCACTACGAGGCAAACAAAAACATCTACCGTCTGACAGATGACAAGGTTCAGAAATATATCGCAAGCACTGGTGATGTTGCTACTGACATCTACAACGAGCTGAAGGCTGCTGCAAGAACAGCTAACGCAAAGGCTTACAACTACGTTAAAACAAGCTACAATATTAAGTCGATTGCTTGGGCTAACGATTTAATCAAAAGCGCTAAGCGCAAAGTAAAGACTGGCGACAAGAACGAGTTGATGAGCGCTGAAGCTGCTGCTAAGTTCATGGCTGCTTACGACAAGATTCGCGAGAAGGATCTCACAGCTCCCGAGGGCCAGCAGGGTGAGGGATATGTTAAGATTGCAGAGACAGAGATAGATCGTCTTAACAACTACAACATAGACGCGGCCGATTTCAAGGACAACATTCTTGCCGACAAGGTTGTTGCAATCAACGGCAAGCGTGAGCTGCCCGAGAAGTTCATCGCTCCTGTAGAGACAGCTGTGAAAGCTCTCAACGAAGAGCTCGAATCTTACAAGACTCAGTATACGGACATCTATGACCTCAAGGTCAAGTGGAACACAGCCAAGGCTAAAGAGGATGAGCTTCAGGCTAAGGTTGACGCTTGGGAGAAAGATAACAATGTTGCTGCCGAGAATCACTTCAACGTAAACAAGGAGCTTACTCTCGTTAACGAAGACTTGGCAAAAGCTCTCGAAAACCTTGAGGACGGTTGCCTGACAGCACAAAAGTGTCAGGAAGCTACAGAAAAGGCAAAGGAGAACTATGCTGTTAAGATGTACATGATCCAGCATTTCACCGAGGCTAAGGCTAACGAGGCTGCTGCTCCTGTTGTTAGCGCCAAGGTGGCAGAGGTTGAGAAGGCTATTGCTGACGCCCGCACCAAGGTTGCCGACTATGCTGACGATATCAAGAACAAGGCTAACGCTGACCTCAACACTATCGATGGCAAGCTGACAAATCTCAAGAAATCTATCGACGAATCGGTTAAGGCCAACACCATCGCAGCTAACAAGGACGGCTTCATCGCAAACCTCACCACACTTGCCGGCGACGTGACAAAGGTTCTCGAAGCAGCTGCTCAGGCTGCCAAGGATGCCGATCTCGACTACAACGGTGATGGCAAGGTTGACGTTAAGGACCTCGTTGACGCTGATGCCGACTTCCAGAATACTGGTGACGGCTTCACCTTCTACAAGTTCCTCGATGCTTATCTTGAGTATCTCTCAAAATAAAACAATCATACATCACATATTCTTTTGAAGGAATGGTTTCCCGTTGAGGGAAGCCTTCCTTTGAAAAGAAAAATGATGAATGGTTAAAAAAAGTAACATGATAAACATTTACTATTCAACAATTATGAAACAAACAAAACTTTATAATTGCCTTTTTGTGTTGGCCATGCTTCTCATGGCAAGCGCAAGTGCCATGGCACAGGAGTTTACTCTCAAGACAGTAACCTTCCTCAAGCCCGGCGAAAAGGCCACCGTTGCCGTTGGTCTGAAAAACGACGCTGTGGTGAACGGTCTTCAGGCTCGCATCTCTCTGCCTGAGGGTCTTACCTTTGTAGAGAAGGCAAACAACGCTAAGCGTTTCAACATCAGCAAGACCGAGCGCACACAGGGCATGAGCCTTATCTTGAGCAAGGTAGACGAGAAGACCGCTGCCATGGTGGGCTTCGGCGCCGAGGTTGCTGCTGGCGAAGGCGATGTATTCACTTTCGACGTTAACGTTGCTGCCGACTATTCTGGCTCAAAGGAGATCGTTATGAGCGAAACACAGCTCGCTGTTCCCGGCCAGGATGTTGTCTATGGCGAGAAGGACGTTGTGTCTAAGGTTGTCGACACAGAGAACAAGGTTATCTTTGCAGGCACAGCCCAGCCCGTTAAGGTTGGCGAAGAGCAGACCGTTGCTCTCACCCTGAGCTTCCCCAAGGCCATCATGCGTGGTGTGGCTTTCAACGTAGAGCTGCCCGCTGGCGTGACAATTGTCGACAAGTCGGCTAAGGTAGGCGCTCTTGGCACAAACCACAAGATCAACCTTAAGAACAACCTCTTCACCATCAACCTCCTCGACTATACTGAGGACGACGCTTTCAGCGCCAACGAGGGTGAGCTTTGCACCTTCAACATCAAGGCCGATGAGACCTTCGTTGCAGGTTCAGAAATAAAGGTTAAGAACATCAAGACATGGGCACACGGTGGTCATGACGAGTATTATGCAGAAGATTTTGCCATCAAGCTGACCAAGGGCAACGCTACAGGCATCAACGGTGTAACAGCCGACGAGCTTGGTGCTGACGCTGTATATCAGCTCAACGGTGTGCGCACAGACCAGATGAAGCAGGGCGTTAACATCGTCGTTAAGAATGGCAAGGCAATCAAGGTTCTTAAGAAGTAAAAACAGCTTTTAAAGAGATATATCCTTTCAATTCGTAGTTTTGTGGCTATTAACAAAATAGAGTAAAGTTTTTACACAAGACGTTTATAACAGACCACCCACGGCTATGTTTTCTCAGTTTTTGCATAGTCTGGGTGGTTTTTTACAATAAGAAATTTATTTAATTTATATATCCTACATATTTTAGGCAGTGTGTATACCATGAAGACACAAGCAAATTCGTTTCTTTATGCTTTAGTGCGTGATGCATTGAAGCATATTTTTTTTATATCTGAAATATACTAAAACAAGGGCGTTGAGCGTTATTTTAAAGGTATATTGCGGTTTCTTCAAAAACAGATGTCATGAAACCGCATGTCTTCAGGCAAGAGAAAGGCCTGACGAAGAAATTGCCGCTTAACATGTTTAACATTGATTACAGAACAAAAGCATGATTGATTATATCAAAGGCGAACTTGCCGAACTGACACCGGCACAGGCCGTTATCGAGGCGGCAGGCGTGGGTTACGCCCTCAACATATCGCTTAACACCTACACCGCCATACAAGGCAAGAAAGATGTGAAACTCTTTGTCCATGAGTCGCTTGTTACAGGTGGACGCGATGACAGCTACACCTTCTTTGGCTTTGCCTCCAAGCAGGAACGCGACCTCTACCGTCTGCTTATAAGCGTGTCGGGCGTGGGAGCCAACACAGCCCGCATGATCCTTTCGGCAGCATCGCCCGCTGACCTCAGCAACGCCATTGCCTCTGGCAACGAACGGCTGCTTAAGGGCGTTAAAGGCATCGGTCTGAAGACCGCCCAGCGCATTATTGTCGACCTTAAGGACAAAGTTGTGGCTCTCGGCATCGCTCATGAGGTTACCATGGGCGAGGGTGGCAGCGCCGTGGCTGTTAACAACGAGGTCATGGATGAGGCTGTGTCTGCTCTCACCATGCTTGGTTTCTCGCCGGCACCCTCAGCCAAGGTTGTCAAGGCGTTGCTTGAAGAGAACGCCGCCATGCCCGTGGAACAGGTTGTCAAGGAAGCGTTGAAGCGCATAAAGTAGCGCATAAAGTAATATAAAAAACTGAATGAAGCAAAGGAATCTTTTTCTTTCAATAATAACATGTCTGCTCGTTGCCGTTGTGGCGAGCTATGCCTTTGCTGTGCCTTTTCGTCAGGACGACCGCACACGCCGCGCTCAACGCCAGCAGGGTGTGCAGCGCAATGGCGCAAACCAGCGACAGGGTGAAACGCAGCGACAGGGTGGGGCACAGAAGAACCTTCCTTCCAAGGACAGCATCTTGGCGCAGCCCATCATAGAGAACGAAGACACCATTCCCGACTCGTTGCTCCATCCGCGTTGGAAAATACAACGCACCATGCCCATCACGCTCAACGACCTCAACCAGGGCGCTGCCGACCTGCGCCGTCCCGACAACCTTAAGCAGGAGGTGGTCTATAACGACACCATCAACCGCTACATCATTGGTTCCAAGATAGGCGACTCTTACATCAACGCCCCTGTCATGATGACGCCCGAGGAGTATAGAAAATGGAGCGAGCGCAAGGCCATGCAGAGCTATTTCCGTTCAAAGAACGACGAAATTTACAAGGCCAAGGGCAAGGAGAAATTCGACTTTACCGACATGCACTTCGACCTCGGTCCCGCCGAAAAGATCTTCGGCCCCGGCGGCGTGCGCATAAAGACCCAGGGAACGGCCGAACTGAAGTTTGGCGCCACGATGAAGAACATCGACAACCCGTCGCTGCCCATCAGAAACCGCAAGACAACCAATATCGACTTTGACGAGAAGATAAACCTCAACGTCAACGGAAAGGTGGGCGACAAGGTCAACATGAACCTTAACTACAACACCGACGCCACCTTCGACTTCGACTCGCAGAACCTCAAACTCAAGTATGACGGCAAGGAAGACGAGATCATAAAGCTCGTTGAGGCCGGTAACGTGTCGTTCCCCAGCAACTCGTCGTTGGTCAAGGGCGCGTCCTCTCTCTTTGGCTTGCGCACCGACCTGCAGTTTGGCAAGCTCAAGCTCCAGCTCGTTGCCTCGCAGAAGAAGTCGACAACCAAGAGCGTGTCGACAAAGGGCGGCACACAGTTCACGCCCTTCGAGATCGACGCTGCCAACTATGAAGAAAACCGCCACTTCTTCCTCTCACAGTATTTCCGTGAGAAATATGATGCCGGCATGCGTTCGCTCCCCAACCTCACCACAGGCATAAAGATTAACCGCGTTGAGGTGTGGGTCACGAACAAGACAGCCACAACCAGCAACACACGTTCCATCATCGCCCTTACCGACCTGGGCGAGAACACGCTTGTCCATAACCACATGTGGCAGACCACAGGCTTGCAGGTGCCTGCCAACGCCGCCAACACAGAATATCAGACCATGGTGGAGCAGTATGGCGCTGCCCGCGACATCGACCAGACATCGACCGTGCTCGACGGCATCGGCTCCTTTGCCGGCGGCAGCGACTATGAGAAGCTGTCGAGCGCCCGTCTGCTCAACTCTTCCGAGTATAGCGTCAACACCGCCCTCGGCTACATCTCGTTGAAGACCTCGTTGCAGACCGACCAGGTGCTTGCCGTGGCTTACGAGTACACTTATGGCGGACAGACCTTCCAGGTGGGCGAGTTCGCGAGCGACGTGACGGACGTGTCACAGGCTCTCTTCGTCAAGGCGTTGAAGAACACCAGCAACAACCCTTCTCAGGGCAACTGGCGACTGATGATGAAGAACGTCTACTATCTCTCTTCACAGGTGGAGAAAGAGAAGTTCCGCCTCGACGTCAAGTTTCAGAGCGACACGGCAGGCGTGTACCTCTCTTACCTGCCTGAGCCACAGACCAAGGACCTGCCGATCATCAGAGCCCTTGGTGCCGACCGTCTCGACAACAACAACAAACCTCACCCTAACGGCTATTTCGACTTTGTCGAGGGCTACACCGTGTCTAACGGTCGCGTGTTCTTCCCGCAGGCAGAGCCGTTCGGAAAAGGAATATACAATTTCCTTGTGAGCCGTGGCGTGCCTGCCGACAAGGCAGAGAAATATGCGTTTACCGAGCTTTACGACTCGACCAAGACCGTTGCCAAGCAGATAGCAGAGAAAGACAAATACATGCTGTCGGGACAGTTTAAAGGCACGGCAGCCAACATCATCTCGCTCGGCGCATACAATGTGCCGCAAGGCTCGGTGGTCGTTACGGCAGGTGGCGTGAAGCTCACCGAAAACTCCGACTATTCTGTCGACTATAGCGCTGGCGAGGTGACCATCCTCAACCAGAGCATCATCGATGCGGGCACGTCTGTCAACGTGTCGTTGGAGAGCAACAGCGACTACGGTCAGCAGCGCAAGACCATGTTCGGAATGAACTGGGAGTACGACTTCTCGAAAAACTTCCAGATGTCGGGAACCATACAGCACCTCTCGGAGCAAGCCCTCACCACAAAGGTGAACATGGGCAGCGAGCCGCTCAACAACACGTTGTGGGGCGTTAACATGAACTGGAAGAAGGAGAGCCAGTGGGTCACCAACATGCTCGACAAGATACCGTTCCTCCATCTCACGCAACCCTCAAACATCTCGTTCTCGGGCGAGTTTGCGCAGCTCTTGGCAGGACAGAGCCACGGCACGCAAGACAACGCCTCTTACATTGACGACTTTGAAGACACAAAGAACACCATCGACGTGAGCACCCCCACATCATGGATCATCTCAAGCGTGCCGACCATGTTCCCCGAGAGCAAGGACAAGACCACTCTCGCCAGCGGCTACAACCGTGCCCGCCTGGCTTGGTACACCATCGACCCGCTCTTCACGCGTCGTTCCTCGTCGCTCACCCCATCCCACATAAAGAGTGACCTTAACCAGCTGTCAAACCATTATGTGCGTGAGGTGCCTGTGCGCGAGCTATTTCCTAAACGCAACCAGAACAGCTACAGCGGAGCAACATCGATGCTCAGCGTGCTCAACCTCGCTTTCTATCCGTCAGAGCGCGGTCCTTACAACTTCAGTACGGATCTTGCCTATGACGGAACGCTCAACAACCCCGAGAACCATTGGGGCGGCATGATGCGCAAGCTCGACACCAACGACTTTGAGGCAGCCAATATAGAATATGTGGAGTTTTGGATGCTTGACCCCTTCATCTACAGTCGGCGCGACGGCAACGCCAGCGACTTTGGCGGCGATTTCTATCTTAACCTCGGCGAGGTGAGCGAAGACATTCTGCGCGACGGAAAGAAATTCTATGAGAGCGGAATGCCTGTCGACGGTTCCAACAGTTTCGTAAAGACACAATGGGGTAAGATTCCCACACAGGCCACCGTGACCTATTCGTTCGCGTCGGCCAAGGGAGCGCGTGCCTTGCAGGATGTGGGCTTCAACGGACTGAACGACCAGGAGGAGCAGACCTTCGAGACCTATCAGACCTTCCTGAAGAGCATCGAGGGCAAGATCAGCAAGGCCGCCTACGACTCTATATGGGCAGACCCCGCTGGCGACAACTACCACTATTTCCGTGGCTCTGACCTCGACCGCATGGAGGCACCCATCTTGCTGCGTTACAAGTATATCAATAACCCGCAAGGCAACTCGCCCGACAACGACAGTCGCACCGAGGGCTACGACACCTCTTACAAGACCACCCCCGATGTGGAGGACATAAACCAAGACTACACGCTCAACGAATATGAGAAATACTATCAGTATCGCATCTCCATTCGTCCCGAGGACCTCGTTGTGGGTCAAAACTACATCGTCGACAAGCGCGAGGTGTCGCCAAAGTTGAGAAACGGCGAGACCGACCATGTCACATGGTACCAGTTCCGCATACCCCTGAGAGACTACGAGCAACGCGTGGGCGGCATCAGCGATTTCACATCCATACGTTTCATGCGTATGTTCCTCGCAGGCTTCAAGAAGCCCATCGTTCTGCGCTTTGGCAACCTCGACCTCGTCTATGGCAAGTGGCGCATGTATAACCAGACGCTTGATGCCACGGCTCCACAGCAGGGCAAGATGACGATGGGTGCTGTCAACATTGAGGAGAACAACGACAAGTCGCCCGTCAATTATGTGTTGCCTCCCGGCATCAGCAGAGCACAGGACCCCTCGCAGCCCCAGCTTGTAGAGAGCAACGAGCAGGCGTTGTCTATGAATGTCGAGAACCTCGGTCACGGCGAGTCGAAGGCTGTGTATAAGAACACCACCCTCGACCTCCGGCAGTATAAGCGCATGCAGATGTTTGTGCATGCCAACTCGCTCGACCCCAACACCACCAATCTGCAGGACAACCAGCTGGCGGTGTTCATACGCCTCGGCTCCGACTATAAGAGCAACTATTATGAGTATGAAATTCCGCTGTCGCTCACGCCGTGGAAGTCGAACTATGGCATGAACTCGCCCTCCGACCGCCGCTTGGTGTGGCCCGAGGAGAACATGCTCGACGTGCCCCTGTCGCTCTTCACGGCCGTGAAGAAGGCTCGCAACAAGGCCAAGGCCGCCGGCACAGCCTCTTACAGCCGCCCCTATTCGGCCTACGATGAAGACAAACCCAACAACAAGGTGACGGTCATGGGTAACCCCACGCTCGGCGAGGTCAAGACCATGGTCGTTGGTGTGCGCAACCTGTCTTCCGACGCTAAGAGCGGTGAGGTGTGGGTGAACGAGCTGCGCCTGAGAGACTATAACAACTCGGGCGGTTGGGCTGCATCGGGCAACCTCAACCTGCAGCTCTCCGACTTCGGTACGGTCAACCTCACAGGCAAGTATGTGAGCGACGGCTTTGGCGGCTTGGAAGACGGTGTGGCAGCACGCTCCACCGACGACTACAAGACCTATAGTCTGACGACCAACTTCGAGCTGGGCAAGTTCTTCCCCGACAAGGCGAAGGTCTCTATACCTCTTTATTATAGTGTGACGAAAGAAGAAACCTCTCCACGCTACAACCCGCTCGACACCGACATGCTGCTCAAGGACGCCCTCGATGCAGCAAGTGACAAGCATGAGCGCGACTCGATAAAGAGCATCGCCGTGACGAAGACCACCAACACCAACTTCTCGCTGTCGGGTGTGCGTGTGGGCATAGCCACGAAGCGTCACCCCATGCCTTATGACCCCGCCAACTTCTCGTTCAGCTACAGCCACAGCCATCGCTACTCGTCTGGCGAGACCACGGTCTATGAGAAGGAAGACAACTGGCAGGGCTCGCTCAACTATTCGTGGGTGCCTGTATACAAGCCTCTTGAGCCTTTCAAAAAAATAAAGAACAAGAGCAAGTGGCTTGACCTGCCGCGACGCTTCGGCTTCAACTGGCTGCCGCAGAACGTGGGCTTCAACTCAGAGATCTCGCGCAGCTATTATGAGCTACAGGAGCGCGACATGCAAGACCTTGGCGGCTCACAACTGCCGCTCACGTTCAGTCAGCAGTTTCTGTGGAACCGTGAGTTCTCGTTACGCTGGGACCTCACGAAGAACCTGCACATGAACTTCCAGAGCGCCACGCACGCGGAAATAGAGGAACCCTACACGCCGGTGAACAAGGACCTCTATGCCGACCAGTATAAGGCATGGAAAGACTCGGTGTGGACGAGCATCAAGCATTTCGGAACGCCGCTCGACTATAACCAGACGTTCACGGCTTCCTACCAGTTGCCGCTCAACCTCATACCCATCTTCGACTGGGTGAACGCCGACGCCCAATACACCGCCACCTACAACTGGATGCGTGGCTCCGACCTTGAAGACGGCACGTCGCTGGGCAACACCATCAGCAACAACCGTCAGATCCGTCTTAACGGCACCTTCAACATGGAGAAGCTCTATAACCATGTGCCGTTCCTGAAGAAGGCAAACGACAGGTTCAAGAAAGAGCCGTCGAGCAACCGCAACAAGAAGAATGCGAAGAACAAGAAAAATGACAAGGATGCCAAGGACAAGAACTCGTTGTCTAAACGCAACGGACGGCAGGGTGCAGACCTGGACAAGCAGAAGGCTAAGCTTCCAAAGAACAAGAAGGGCTTTGAGAAGGAGATCACGCTGTTGCCCGACACCCTTATGAAGATCAAGCACGGCAAGAACAGCAAGCGTCTTATCGTTTCTGCAAAGACCGAAGACGGCAAGCCGTTCCAGCTGAAATATCGTAAGATCGACAACAACACCATAGGCATAAAGAGCCGTCTCGACTCGGCGTTGAAACTGAAGATCACGGTGACGCCCAAGGAGCCGCTCGACAACAAGGGCTGGTACAAGACCATGCAGACCATTGCGCGCACGCTGATGATGGTGCGCAACGTGAGCCTGTCTTATTCGAACCAATATTCAATGTCGCTGCCCGGATTCATGCCCAGCGTGGGCGATGCCTTCGGACAGAAGCGCAACCAAGGTGCGTGGGCGCCAGGCCTCGACTTTGCCTTTGGCCTTACAGGCGACTCGTATGTGGACAAGGCGCGTGACCGCGGATGGCTGTTGCTCAGCGACTCTATTGCCACCCCTGCCTCCACCAACAAGACAGAGGACCTGCAGGTGCGCATGACCCTTGAGCCTGTGCGCAACCTGAAGATCGACCTCAATGCCGCCCGCACACAGACAACGGCGCGCAGCGTGCAATACATGTATGAAGGGTCGCCCACAACGCAGAGCGGCACGTTCTCCATGACCACCCTCTCGCTGCGCAGCGCCTTCGAGGGCATGGGCGACGCCGAACACGGCTACCATTCGGCATCGTTCGAACGCTTCTGCAACAGCTTGGAAAGCTTCCGTCAGCGCGTGGAGCAACGTTATGTCGGCGCTACCTATCCGCAAGGCTCGGCGCTCGCAGGACAGCCCTTCGATGCTGCCAACGGTGGCGTGGGCTTATATTCGGCCGATGTCATGGTGCCTGCCTTCCTCGCAGCCTACACCTCGTCGGGAGGCAACAGTCTGAACATCTTCCCCACGTTGTCGCGCATGCTGCCCAACTGGACGGTGCGTTACAGCGGACTGTCAAAGCTGCCTTGGTTCCGCGATGTGTTCAAGAGCGTAAACATCAACCACTCTTACAAGAGCATCTATGCCGTGGGCGCATACCAGTCGTACAGCACCTTCATGGAACTGATGGGTCCGGGTCTTGGCTTCATCTCAGACGCCACCACGGGCATGCCTGTTCCGTCGTCAATGTATAACGTGTCGACGGTGAGCATCAACGAGTCGTTCTCGCCGCTGCTTGGCATCGACGTCACGTTGCAGAACAACCTGACGTGCAAGCTCGAGTATAAGACCATACGCACGCTGAACCTCAGCATGACGAGTGTGCAGATCAACGAGTCGTCATCACACGACTGGGTGCTGGGCATGGGCTACACCATCAGCAACTTCAATCCCTTCGGACCGAAGGCGCGTAAGGTGAAATCGGGCAGAAAGAGCGGTACCGGACAGAACGATGCTCAGCAGAAGCAGAACAGTTCATCGCGAAACAACCGTAGCTCATCGGGCTATAACAGCGACCTGAAGCTTCGTCTTGATCTCAGCTATCGCAAGCAGGCAGCCATAAGCCGTGACATCGCATCCATGACGTCGGCGGCAAGCAGTGGCAACACAGCCTTCAAGTTGTCGTTCTCTGCCGACTATTCGTTCTCGCGTCTGCTCACCATGAGCTTCTATTATGACCGACAGACGAACACGCCGCTGCTTACGTCAAGCAGCTACCCAACGACCACTCGCGACTTTGGCCTTAGCCTCAAGTTCTCTCTCACGAGGTAACGCTTTGTCGGTTATAAAGACAATGTGGCTTTTGGACGGAAAGGTTTAAAGACAATGGATAAATTCTTTATTTGTTGTTTTTGCTTGCGTTTCTTGCTTACGGTGTTTTTAAAGACAATAGAGACAATAGAGACAATCGTTTATATGACAGAACTCTTGCATTTATGATATGAAATCTCAAGCAAGCGTCGCCGAAGGCGGCGAATATCCATAACCGCTGGTTGAGCTGCCGAAGGCAGCGAAGCCTGCGGCCACATGAATGATATAAAATCGTCCTCGAAGAGGGCGAACATAAGGGGTATATTTACATTTTGCTTATGTTCGCCCTCTTCGAGGACGTTTTATTTTCTTGCTATGAAACCGCAGGTTACGTTCGCTTCGCTCTCTTCACCAGCGGTTATAGATATTCGCCGCCTTCGGCGACGCTTGCTTGAGCAAGAAGAGGGCGAACACAAGCAATCTGTCCAAATATTCCATATTTTTGCGCTTCGCGCTTTTTTTTTAACATTAATTTTCATTAATGACCCATTAATTATCATTAATACGCGCTTCGCGCAAAAAAAAATAATGTTTCATACTCCGCGAAGCGCCTGAGCACCCACGGAGCGCAAGAATGTTCAATTAATGGAAATTAATGTTTAAAAAAACACGAGCGCGAAGCGCGATGTGAATATTAATCTTTGCAAAAGTCAGAGATTAATTTTTTTGCTTGCGTTCCAATCGGGTTTTAGAACTCGTCGTTGGCGTAGAGGTAATCGAAGATGCTCTGCTTCCACTCCAGAATCTCTTCGTCGCGGAAGAAACGCTTCAGCTCGGCAGCAGCCGTCTCGGGCGAGTCGGAAGCATGGACAATGTTCTCTTGGAAGCTCATGCAGTAGCTTCCTCTTATCGTTCCCGGAGCAGCGTTGCGGCCGTTGGTGGGGCCAGCCAAAGCACGAACGGCAGCAATGGCGTCAACGCCCGACAGACACATGGCGATGACGGGAGCTGTCATCATGGCGTCCTTCACACGCTGGAAGAACGGCTTGCCGCTGAGGTGCGCATAGTGCTCGCTCAAGATCTTGTCGTCGAGCTGTATCATCTTCATGCCGCAGATCTGCAGGCCTTTCTTCTCGAACACGCTGATAATCTCACCTACCAGACTGCGCTGTAAGGTGCATGGCTTCAGCAAAACCAATGTTTTTTCAATTGCCATAAGTTATTATGTTTTTAGGTGAATAAAAAAATTGCGTAGGTTTGTATTTTTTGCAAAGATAATGCAAACCGAGAGCATAGATGCAAGCTTGCTTGCAAGCTATGCCGAGGTGCAGCTTATCTTATGTAAAGATAATGCAAACTGAGAGCAGAGATGCAAGCTTGCTTGCAAGCTATGCCGAGGTGCAGCTTATCTTATGTGCAAATATATGCAATTTTATCGTGTGGCGCAAAAATAGTGCTTTGGGTTTTGTTTTATTAACAAATTGTCTTGACTTATCTCGCTTTTTTTTATTCATGTATCACGATTTTAATCTCTTGGAATAGAAAAACGTTTGATTTGTTTTGTAATGTGTGCGATTTTAGCTAATTTTGCATTTGTTCAAAAAACAAAACTAAACGTTTGCATAGATGTGGAACAATGGTTTCCCCAACTGCCTGTTGTAGATGGTAGGCACGATGCCAATCTGCCGTAATGTCAATGTTTAACGCCTATGAGCACAAGACAAAGAGTCGGTAACGCTCTAAAAAACTTTTATGAATTTTTGTGAAACAGAATCTATATATTTGAAACGATTTTTAATTTGATTATAAAGTAAAGACATATCTATGGAAAAAAGAAACGTAGCCCTCATCACGGGCGTTACGGGTCAGGACGGCTCGTATCTTGCAGAACTCTTGTTGGAGAAAGGTTATGATGTGCATGGCACCATTCGTCGCTCATCGGTAGACTATCGTGAGCGTATTGCTCATCTGGAAGGCCAGCCCAATTTTCACCTCCACTATGCTGACCTCGGCGACTCGATGAGCATCATTCAGGTGATGAACAAGGTTAAGCCCACAGAGGTTTACAACCTTGCAGCCCAGAGCCATGTGCAGGTGAGCTTCGACTCTCCCGAGTTTACCGCTGATGTTGACGCTACAGGTGTGCTCCGCATCCTTGAGGCCATCCGCCAGTGTGGACTGGCCGACACCTGCCGCATGTATCAGGCTTCTACCTCAGAGCTTTACGGCAAGGTGGAGGAGGTTCCCCAGAACGAGAACACACCGTTCCATCCTTATTCGCCCTATGCCGTTGCCAAGCAGTATGGCTTCTGGATCGTGAAAGAGTATCGTGAGGCTTACAACATGTTCTGCTGCTCGGGCATCCTCTTCAACCATGAGAGCGAGCGCCGTGGCGAGACCTTCGTAACCCGTAAGATCACGCTGGCAGCAGCCCGCATCAAGCAGGGCAAGCAGGACAAGCTCTATCTTGGCAACCTCGACTCGCTGCGCGACTGGGGTTATGCCAAGGATTATGTAGAGTGTATGTGGCTCATCCTTCAGCACAACAAGCCCGAAGACTTCGTTATCGCCACAGGCGTTCAGCACACCGTGCGCGAGTTTGCTTACTATGCTTTCAAGCATGTAGGCATTGAGCTCGAGTTCAAGGGCGAGGGCATCGACGAGAAGGGCATCTGCGTTGAGGGTCCCGATGAGCTTAAGGGCAAGGTGCTCGTAGAGGTGTCTCCCGACTTCTTCCGTCCTACCGATGTTGTCAACCTCTGGGGTGACCCCACCAAGGCAAAGGCCGAGCTGGGATGGAACCCGAGCAAGACAAGCTTCGAGGAGCTCGTAAAGATCATGGTCGACAGCGACATGGCAAAGGTGGCAGCTGAGGATGCCGGCCAGAAGGTGCGCTGCAATCTGGCAGAGTATTTGGAGAAGGGAATTGTGAAATAAAAAGCCCCACCCCCAAGCCGCCGCAGGCGGCTTTGCCCCTCCCCTTAGGGAGGGGAGTGA
>ERZ1026854.969-NODE-969-length-19230-cov-5.245111_pt1 | contig 19230 bp, 22 predicted proteins | sample MGYA00380157_ERZ1026854 | MGnify/ENA primary metagenome ERZ1026854 (study PRJEB33269, sample SAMEA4719793) | human gut metagenome | biome: human-associated habitat; feature: organic feature; material: feces | place: Cameroon | collected 2013-10 ...
ATATAATATAACACTCCTCGCCTCCCAAATTTCCCCATCGGCATTATTGTTGAAACGTCAACATCGTTGAAACCATTTACTGTTGCATCATTCGGAGCAAAAGGCGATTTGCAGCGACTTTTGGTGACTATTAAGGTCGTCAAAGTATACTAAAAGTATACAAACGATATCTAAAGGTATACTATAGGAATAGTAAAGTTGGTGCACTTTTGGTATAGTTTTTATATCATGAGTTTGGTGAGTATACTGGTAGTATAGTTTGGCGAGACTAACCGTCACCAAAAACGCTGCATCGTGGATATATCAAAGGTATAGTAGGAGTATAGTTTGGAAAAATATTTTTCACTTTATCGCTTTAAAGTATTGACACTTTAACGTATTAAAGTTATAATATAAGTATAGGTTATGGAAAGGAGGAAGTTCTATGATTAAGATGGATGAATTAAAACCTATTTTGGCTCCGCTCTTGACTGATGAGAATTCAGTGGAAATCATTGAGGCTATCAATAAAATCGACACTCATTCAGAGGGTGACTCTGAACTTAGTGACAAAGTCAAAACACTTGAACAGCAGTTGGCAGATAATGACAAGAGCTGGAACGCTAGGTTTAGAGAGGCCTTTTTGAATGGTGAAGGGGTACCGCCCCAGACAAATAACGGCGGAAAAACAACAGATGTTGATACACCACCAGCAGAGGAAGAGCCAGACGGTCCAAAACTTGCGACGAGCTTTGACGAGCTTTTCACAACCGAAAACAAAGATGTTTTATAAGGAGGTTAATTAATGGGTAAGAAAGTTACTATTACTAACTTACAGGGTTCAACTCTTGACATTCTTAACGTAATTCGTACTAATGCGAGCGCTGAATATCAGAGTTTAGTTCCTAAAGTTACAAAAGAAGTTGATATTCCTAAAGTCGGTGAGGTTTTAGTAGGATATCCACAGTTGGCAAATCAGTTTATTTCAGTACTTGTTAACAGAATCGTCGAGGTTCGTGTAAAGTCTGCCAATTTCTCAAACAGATTTGCACATTTCAAAAAGGGTGCGCTTCCATATGGTCAGACTATCGAAGAGGCTTTTGTGGAGCTTGCAAAGGCACGTGAGTTTTCAGTTGAGAAAGCTGCCGATAGGGAGTTTAAGCGTACATTGCCAAAGGTTAAGGCAGCATTTCATGCTATGAATTATCAGGTACAGTATCCTATTACAATTCAGGATGAGGATTTAAGAACAGCTTTCTTAAATGCAAGCGGTGTTCAGGATTTAATTGCTAAGATTGTTAAGTCTGTATATGTTGCAGCTGATTATGATGAGTATTTACTTTGTAAGTATCTTATCATAAAGGCAGTATCACACGGACAGATGAAACCTATTTCTATTGGAGACGGTACAGACCTTAAGAAAGCAGTTAAGCAGTTCAGACGTTATGCTAATCAGTTAACTGTTGACATGACAGGTGAGTATAATGCCGAGCATGTAAAGGTTACAACTCCTATTGAGGACCAGTATATATTCCTTGATACAGATTTTGAGGCTGACTTTGACGTAAATGTTTTAAGTGCAGCTTTCAATATGGACAAGGCTATGTATATGGGAAAGCGTGAGTTAATTGATAGCTGGGACACTTTCGATTCTGAAAGATTCTCAGAAATTATAGCAAACTCAGACCAGATGGAACCCGTAACAGATGAAGAGTTGGCACTTATGAAGAATGTAAAAGCTGTATTGCTTGACGGTGAGTGGTTCCAGCTTTACGATAACCTCAATAAGTTCACTGAAACTTATGTGGCTTCAGGTATGTATTGGAATTATTTCTATAACGTACGTAAGACAGTTTCAAGCTCTCCATTCTCTAACGCTATTGTATTCGTTACAGATGCTCAGTCAACGGAGTTGCCTACTGAAATCACTGTTGAGGTTGCCGATAAGTCTATAAGCGAAGAGTCAACAAATCTTGTTTTACTTATTGACGACGAAGAGCCTGCCGTTGTTGGTACAAATGGTCAGTTTGTTCAGGGTGAGGACGCTACAAAGAAGATGGTTGCTGTATATCCATATGGTGGTCTTATCTTCCCAGCAGGTCAGACATCTATCGACCAGCTCGATATGATGGTTAATGGTGTATTATATACATCAGCTACAACATCAGACCATGAGAATTATACAAAGGCTGCAGTGACAACATCAGCAAACGTTGGTGATACTATCACATTCGTTAAGGCTGACAAGTTATCTTAATAAGACCTAAACACTGGGCAGGGGCTTAATGCCCTTGCCTTTTATTAATTAAGGAGGTTATATGAATAAATCAAAAGAATATTTAAAGATTCAGAATATCGAGATTTATAACTATTATCGTGAGCGACTCATTAACCTTGCTTTGTCTCAGTTCCAGTGGAGTGGTGAAATCTTCACAGGTGAAAACGCAACGTGCGACCGTTTGTGGTTTGAAAAGTCCTTATTGTTCAATGGTAAGGCGTCTTTACTCATACCGAAAGGCTGTGACTATTGGCTTTCACTTGACTATATGTGGAATAACGCTATAATCAACGTGTATGGTTACCCGACAGCCATAACAGGAATTGGAGCAAACGCAAAGCAGATTGAGACCGATACATTTATGATTTTGTTTGATAATATGGTTTGTGCTCCATTGGCGCCGAAGGTTAATTTATTCGCAAGGTTGCTTTGGGAAGTGCACAACACATTTAGAAGTAATCTCAGTAAGCAACGCACCCCTTACCTTGTGTATGGTTCGCGTAATGCTTCCCTCACTAATCGTAATATCATGAATGAGGTTGAGAATTTCGAAGAGGTAATCTTTTTATCAGATAAAGCCGACCAGAATGCTATTCAGTCTTTAAATCTTAACGTAAACTATATTGGTAATGATTTGCTCGACAGTTTAAAGACTATATGGGCCATGGCACTTTCTGAGTTAGGTATTACAGCAGACAACACAAAGCGTGAGCGTATGTTAAACAATGAGCTTACGATGGACCGTCAGGAAGATATTATTTCACTTAATTCACGTATGATGAACCGTATTGATTTTTGTAATAAGTGGAATTCTAAGTATGGTGACAAGTACGGTGAGATTTCCGTAAACTTAAGTTCAGTTGATACTGAGTTTAGAATTTTCGGAGAGAATCCATTTACAGACACACAGGCAGTTATGACACAGCACGCACCAAAGGAGGGATAAGAGATGGCAGTTTTTACAAATTCAGTACGTGAGCTATTGGCAACGTATAACCCAAATCTTGATTATACTGACCCCGCAGCAATCCTTGAAGCGGGCAAGGCCGTATTTTTCGACGGTCCAGCTGTAAACCTGATAAATGAAAAGTACCGCGACCAGTTTATTACCGGTTGGTGTACACATTTCTTTAATGATGAGGAAGGTTTGGAAACTCACACGTTGTTTAAAATTCAGCTCACGGGCAAGCTTGTTGAGAATTCGGATTATATCAACCTTATATATGACAATCTTGAAAAGCAGATTTTTGCTCATTACAAAGTACACAAGCGCACTATAGAGAACACACATAATGATAATCGTACTATTGCAGGGACTGACTCGCGTGATGTTATAGGTTCGACAAGTTCAAGTGGCACTAATAACAACACAGCCTCAGGAACTAGCAAGGACACTGGCACAGGTTCAGGAACTAATAAGGTAACTGATGACAAGGTTAAGACTATCACAGAGTCAACGGAAGATACGGCACAGCTTGAGGCTGTCGGTAAATCTGTTACTGATAGAGCAACCAGCAACACATCAAGCAGTGAAGGCACAGGAAACACAACAACGGCAAACAGTGGAACAACTACAACGGCCGACAGTGGAACTGATACAGTGGCTCAGACAGGCACCGACTCTACGACTGTATCAGCTACAGGTAAACAGACAAATTCAGGTGATGATAAGACAAAGACAACGACAGCCAGCACAACAACGAACACGGGCACAAGCTCAAACGCTGTAACTGGTAGTGATACTGTCGAGGCTTCTTCATCAACTACGAATACATCGACTGGAACAGATACAACAAAACACACGGGAACGGTTGGGGTTGAGAATAATGAGAATTCAAGTAGTAAGAACACAGGAACAGACACAACGACACACACCGGAACGGTTGGAGTTGAGGCGTCGAATTCTGGTGAGTCCAACAGCAAGAATTTATTTAGTGACACTCCACAGAATGGTTTAAGTGATGTTGAAGCTATGGCGTACCTCACAAACGCCACTATAAACAGTGGTGCAACTTCTGGCACTAACAACCAGACGACGACAAACGATACGACAGATGCCAACACAAAGAACCTCACGACAACAAACGAAAGCACTGGAACACAGACAACGACAAACAATACAACAGATGAGAACACTAGAAACCTTAAGGACACAAACGAGAGCTCATCAAGTAATAAGACAACTCACAACACAACCACAACAACGACTAATGATTTATCGACTGGCGTTGATTCAACGGTTAACAGTGACACGACTTATGGGCATGTTGTAGATAACACATCTTCAAGTGATAGCACAAACACCAAGGATTTATCAACAGCCACAACGTACGGTAAGACAAGCACAGTGACAGACGCAACAAAGCAAATCGTTGACACAACAACGACCGACAATAGCTCGAGTTCTGGTACTGATAAGTCGACAATCGACACAACTAACAACTCATCAAACACACGTAATATAACAGGTGAGCAGACTACGAAAGACACAGGCGGAAGCACTGAAACCAGCGAAACAAGTAACACAAACACAAATGAGACAAACACAACAAGCAAAGATGAATATTCTAACAGCGGAACTAATGAGACTCATTCAGCAGGTAAGGATAATCGCACTGATAATAATGAGGGTAGTTATACAACAACTGAAACAGTCGAGGACTATGAGTTAAATTGGGAAATGCTCAAAGAAAGTAATTCTTTACTTAATCAGGTTTGGAACTTATTCGACGACTTATTTATGCAGATTTATTATTAAGGAGGTTTATGTATGGCAGACGTAACAGCTAAGGATTTGGCAACTGAGCCAGCCACAATATCAAGCCCTCTTGATACTACAATATACGACGCTCTTTGGTCTATAATGACCATCGAGCAACGTGTAAATTATTTATATCAGGAGATTCAGAATATTGGAACTGAAAGTGAGATTGAAGAGCTCAAAGAGGATTTGAATAAACTCAGTAATAAAGTTAATAATATCGCTTCTTCTCTTGCGTTGTTAAATAACAGCGTACAGACAAACACAAACGATATAACAAACATTACTGAAGATTTGGATGATGTAAACACAGCTTTGCTTAATCTTGAAAATAAGATTAGTACAAAGCAAAATAAGCTTATTGCTGGCGCTAATATTACAATCACACACACTGACGAGGGTGATGTAATAGCGAGCACTGGTGGTAGTGGCTCAACTGTTAGCGTAGAGGTTGGAACTACAACAACGGGAGAGGCTGGCACTGACGCAAGTGTAAAGAATTCAGGAACTGACGAAAATGTAGTGCTTGAGTTCACAATACCACGCGGCAACGTTGGCGAAACAGGCCCACAAGGACCAGAAGGACCACAAGGACCAAAGGGCGAAACAGGTGAGACAGGACCACAGGGTCCACAGGGTGAAGCTGGACCACAAGGACCAGCTGGCGAAACAGGCCCACAAGGACCAGAAGGACCAGCAGGAAGCGACGCAAACGCCGACCCTCTGTATGCATTGTGTAATATGTTCGGCAGTTATCTTGATTGTGGTACGGCCACATATGCCAAGTCTGGCGTAACAGTTACAACTGACAATTCAGCTGGTAATAATCATATAAAATTTACTGGCACATCTAGTGGAACAACACCACCAAGCTCGGCATATATGTCAGCCGTAACATATCCAAGCGTTTATGCTGGGAAAAAGCTCGATGTGATTGTAAGCGGAACCCTTACACACCCCTTTATTTTATCAAGTGATTCTTATTATTTACACTTTGAAAGTGTTACAATAAGTGAGCCGGGACGTTACACCATCACCATAGAGGCAGGTACAGCATCCGGTTTTTATAACTTCATATTAGGATTGGGTGATTTTACTGAGGGTGTTGAGTATAATGATGACTTTTATATGGCTATTGTAGAGCATGGATGGGATGTAGATGACGCAAGTCTTATATATGTGTCATCGTTATATTTCACCAAGTATTTTGCAACTAAGCTCAGCAGATTTGCATTATCAACATCATTTAATGACACATCGTCGGCTTTAACAGCGAAATCAGTGGCTAACTTTTCGTATAATACAAACCCGACAGGCAACACTCAGCATAAGATGAGTAGTTTTGGCAAATTGCAAACAGCTCTGAATATTCGCAATACCAGTGGTAATTACCCGAGTTCAACATATGCCGGATACGACAACCTTGGTACCTCTCAGTTAAGATATGGCGACGATAATTCAGTAATCGGGGGAGATGGATTCACAGCAACAAAGGATGAGACCTATTCTTTAACTATTACAAACACGACTAAAGGTAGTTATTCAAATAGACCGCACATATTTGAACATTTCATAATTTACGGTAAAAATTCAGGTAGTGATGTTGTGCATGGGTATGGAAAGCTCGAGGTTGTAAATTATAGCATAAGTCAGGTTCAGTATAATTTAACATTCTTATCATTAACAACACCTGAAGTTGGTGAGAATGTTTATTGCACTATTTTCTAAGGAGGTTCATTATGGATAAATGTTTATTCAGTTATTCAGGTGTAGTGCCTGAAGCGTTTTTGGATTGTAACACAGTCCAACAGCAGATGCAGTGGCTTTATAATGAGATTATAAAGCAGAATAAAGTTATACAGGATTTAGATGAGAGGGTTACAAAACTTGAGCAAAAGTCTTGACATCTAATATTATATGATGTATAATTTAATATAGCGAAAGACAATATGTACACACCTAACCACGGTGACCGGGGTATTCACTTGGAAAATAGTGCCGGGTCGTGCGGTTTAATACACCGAGGTCGTGACATTTGACTTTCGCTATTTCATTATTTGGAGGTCAACAATGAAACAGTGGACACGTAATTCGATTATAGAAGTTATAAAGCAGGTGATAAGACAATATGAAAGCTCTAACAAGAAGAACAATTGAGGATATGGTGCATGCATATATTAGGGTTCACGGCATAGGCACTGGTGAAATATCTTATAATGACATCAAAGAGTGGATGAAATACCATAAAGATTTATCCGTATTGTCTGATTTACCGTCTGCCTTGTTCCTGTATATTTATCCCGGCACTAAAGGTTATGTTTTAAAACTTGAGGCTGCCGGAATCGGTAACTATACAGACGGAGCAGTTTTGTTCAGAATAAATAAGCTTGTGACTTGTCCATTTGCTGATTTTGCCCGTCTCTCTTCTTACGTAGTATATGGAGCACCTGACAACTGCTTTATAGATTATGAGGAAACAGACAGCGATTATATATTTAGGTTACGCGGTGACTGGGCGAGCCATCCCGATATTGGATTGACAGCCCCGCCATTGATAGTAATAGGAGGTTAACATGAGACAATGGACACGTAGAAGTATTCAGGATTTAATTGCTCAGCAGGTGAAGGCCACCGGTTCAACTGTAAGCGGTAAGCTTGGAAATAATTACGATTGGAAACCAAAGCTGGGCGACACATTCACCGTACCGTTTGAAAATGGCATTATATCAACCCTGACATATAAAGGATTGTATCCTATGCATTGGTACGATAGCACGTGGGGTGATGAGGTTTGGAATTATCCAGTTTGTCACGTAAAGATTGAGGCAGGGACAAACCAAATAACGCAGTCCATCCAGTCAACCGTTGGACTTGACCCGTTATGGCAGGGAGCAACCTTATTGGGAACTGACACGACTGTAAAGCCCGTGCCAGATACAGACCCCGACCGTTGGTGGATAACAGCACCGACAGCGTACGTTAGAGGTTGGGTATGTTATAATATAACTGGCGTTGATACAACCAATGCAACGAAAGTGAATTTATTGTGGGATGGCCAGCAAGGTATAAAAGACCTCATAGGTGCAACAACAACAGAGATATGGACCGAAGGAGCTCTTATAACCGGAACTGTAGAATTTGACACTTTATGTAATGCAGATTGAAAGGGGTAAATATGGAGAGTATAACAGAAAATATGAAGCGTAACGTAAACCGTATATCGTCAGGAATCGATGAGGTCATTATAAATCAGTTACGTCAGGAAATGCAGGAAGAGAAACGCGAACGTCAGGAGATGTTGCAGGAAATGCGACGCGTAAAGGATGATATGAGCTCTAGCTTAAAAAATGCAGTGGCTGAGAGTAAAGAGGATATCGATTATTCAATAGGTAAGATGTTTGAAACATACCATAAGCGCATTGAAGAGAATATGGAGCATTTCGAAAAGACCAAAGGAAAGTCGGAGCCTTTACCTTACACGTCGGGAACTGAAGCACTTGAGGACGCAGCACTTACTCGACAGTATCGACAGGCTGACATTTACGAACAGGAACACGCCCAGAATGCTATTGATGCATATAACAAATGGAAATATGAGAAAGAATGGCAGGCAAACCTTGAGGCATACAAGCGTAAGAAAGAAGAGGAAGCCATACAGCAGGCATATGACGAAGAGGACGCCTATGTTAAAGCACACGAACCGGAAGTTTTGGCTATATCAGCGCAGAAACAGGCCCGCAGTGACCTCGAAGCCCGTACCGCTAAGGCTCAGGCTAAACAGTCCAAGGAGATGGACAAAGCCTTAAAACAGGCAGAGAAGGAGATAACACCAGAGAAAGTATCCGCAACAGTCCGTAGGCTTGACGACCTAAACGACAATATCGATAATCTTATGAAGGTTATCAATGGTTTATCAGTTCAGGTAGCACAATTGCAAAACTATGTTAAGACAGGTCAGACAGCTGAAGAGTATATGGACAACGGCGGTGGTTTTATCTTAGGTGCTACATATAATGAATTATCAGGGAAAGGAGGAAAATAATGAGTAATAAGCTTTATGACATACTCAAGTATGTCACATTATTCTTACTCCCAGCAGTGAGTGTTTTATATGTTTCATTAGCGGGAGTTTGGGGCTGGCCTTTATCCGATGAGATAGCTGGCACCATTGCTGCAGTGGTTGCATTCTTAGCAACTGTATTAGGTATAAGCTCAGTTCATTACAACAATAAGGAGGATAAATAAGATGAGTGAGAAGACAGACAATTTTATTAGAGTTATCGGTAAGATAGCCCACAACGAGTATATGTCACGTGACATATGGGTATTACCTTCGGTTTGTATTGCTCAGGCAGCACTTGAGTCAGGTTGGAACCTTGAGGCAAAGAGCCTTTTTGGTATCAAGGGCGCCGGATTCACAGCGACAACATCAGAGTATTATAACGGACATTACGAGGAGATTGTGGACAGTTTCCGCACATATCCTGACGTAGCGTCTGCAGTCGTTGGCTATTATGACTTTTTGCGTGATACGCCAAGATATGTAAACGCACTTAATAACTCAGACTACAGAGACACAGTCAATAAGTTGATTCACACGACAGACGGCGCACCATACGCAACAGACCCTGATTATATCAGCAAGATTATAAGCATTATCGAAGGTTATGACTTGACAGCGTACGACGTGCGTGATGAAGCTACAACATCTGTACCATACGCCGACTATAGCGACGAAGAGTTGGCGGAGGCTATATGGAACGGAACGGAACCTTTTGCGGATGGAGTACCAAACGGCGAAGACCGTAGAAATGCACTCGGTGAGAGATACGACGCCGTACAGGCTATAATTGAGAATATGAGCACACCAGACGTACCATATGCCGACTATAGCGACGAAGAGTTGGCGGAGGCTATATGGAACGGAACGGAACCTTTCAGCGACGGGGTTCCTTGTGGTGATGACAGACGCGACGCATTAGGCGAAAGATACGACGCAGTTATGGAGATTATAAACGAAAGATGGGGATAAAAGATATCCTTACAATAATATTACCCACTGTTTGCACAGGAGCCAGCACGTTCATCGTCTGGTTCCTGCAACAAAGGGTAAAGGATAATGATATTATCAAAAAGTCGCTAATGCTTATGATGAGGCGCGAACTGCGTGAAATATACGAAGTGTTGAAGGATAAAGAAAAGCTCACACTTGATGAATACGGTGAGTTCGAAGAGATATACCAAACATACCACGCTTTGGGTGGTAATGGTAAAGGCACGAAGATGTATGACGATTTAAAACGAAAGGAGATTGAATAAATGCTTATAGAACCAAGTTCATGGATTAAGTTATATGCTAATATACCAATTTCAAACGGTCAAAACATAGCTTTCAAGTCAAGAGATGAGCAAAGAGCTTATTTCACAAGCAAACAGATTGACACACTGAGCAACAATGACGCACGTTTGACATACCAGCGAGCAAATCGTGGAAGTATCAAAATCTTTGATGAAAAAATGGCGATTGCTTACAAGGCGAACTATATAAGTTTTTGCAATGAGGCTTTTGAAAACAAAGAGTTTTATGCACGTATTACAGGTTATGAGTATATTAACAATAGCACAGTGCAGATAACATACGTAATAGACCCATGGCAGACGTGGATGTTTGACATAACATTCCATAACGACTCATACGTAGAGCGTGAGCAGTTAAGTCAGGCATTGTATGCAAAGGCTTTACAGTCAACGGCGTTGAATTGTAAAGGTGAATATCAGATGTTAAGCCCTGAGCCTTTAGCTGTAAACACAGACCTCGAGACATTCTACGATATAGGTGGTGATAGGTCCAATATGTCAATGATGCCGACAGCGTCAACGGATAGCACAACGAAAGCGAGACCATACGACAGATGTATTTTATTCAAGTTGTCATTGCCTGCAACATTTGCCAGCGAGGACACATACAGCTATGACACGTCAGATGATGACGCGAACCAGAAAGCTTTAATATTAAAGCTTGCTTGCTATATGGACGGTTTCCGTAGTATGGGGCCAAATAGTCAGATGCTCTGGGGTGTTCCTAATACGTTTATGTTAGGTTATATTGACATTGATAATGATATAGATACTTGCTTTTATACAGGAACGGCACCGTATGAGCTCAAGGGTGGACAGGCGAGAGTTCAGCGAATACTTGATATATTAGCTGTGGTTGACTCAACGTCAGCTATAACGTCAATGCAAGCCGTCCCTATGTACGCTGTGCATTCGGTGTTGAATAAGCACGTGGTAAACTTTACCAGTGATACGAGCCTTACTATTGGCGATAATAATATACCAATGACGGTAAATTATTCTCAGACGTTCGCATATAAGGACGCTGGCAATCTTCACCCTAAGTGCCAGATGTACCCATATAATTATTTACGTGTTATATCACCTGATGGCTCACGTAAAGAGTATAAATATGAGGATTTCATAGGCGACGTTACGTTCGATATTGATGTAAACTTTAACGGTTCAGGTTCAATATCTGTATATCCGGTAGGCTATAAGTGCGACAATCCAGCGCAATTATGGACAGACCATATACAGAGAAACTGGGAAGAGCGTATAGATTATAACAACCTGCCTGAGATTCCATATATGACTGACGCTTATTTGTCAGCTTTAGGCGCCAACTATACACGCGATATACAAAGCAACCAGTGGAACGGTCTCGGTATGTTCAACAATGCCGTTACTGGACTTGCTGAGGTTGCTCTGGGCGGTGCTACAGTTGCGCAAGGTGCATCGAGTGGTAATATATTAAATGTCACGTCTGGGGCTTCGCGTGCTGTCGGTGGTGCTGCACAGGCTACAGGTTCATTAATGGAAATGGTGAATATGCAGGACGCCTACAGCAGAAGCGCAGACAGTCCAAAGTATAACTCAACACGTCAGGCATATATAAACGATAACTACCATGCAGGCTCAGGTAATTTGAAAACATTACAGTTTAATCAAGGTACGTTTTTCTATATCCAAAAGGTGACATTAAAGGACTCAGTCCTTAAGATGTACAGCGATTATTTTAATATGTACGGTGTAACGACAAGAAGAATGGGAGCGCCATTGATTATGAATTATGTCAACGGTTCGACTGATACGAGTGAATTGCCTCAGTTCATAGACGGGCAAACATACGTTAAAATGGACGGATGCGCTGTCATAGCCCCTATAAAACCGGTTGCGGATGCAATCGAGACTATGTTTAACTCAGGTATAAGATTTGTGGAGGTGTAAAATGGCAAAGAATAAAGTATATAAAGGATTCTATAACTGCGAGAGATTAGTAAGCAGCAAGGACGCGAACGGGGAAACCCCCGGCGCGTTCATAGTCTGCTCAAAGGAAAGAGGACCCGGTAAGACGTTCTCAATAGGTAAAATGTTTATCGATAACTATTTTTCGGACGGTGAGAAGTTAAAAAATAAACTTGGCTGTACAGGTCATAAATTCATATTGCTCACTAGACGTAAAGGCGATATTGGCAATATTGCTGACGGTGTGCTTAAGTCGTTTGTCGATACTGAATATCCTGATTATGTCGTAGAGGAAGTCGTAAGACTTAAAAACTGCTATTCTGATATAAACTTGGTAAAGCCAGACGGTAACGGTGGCAAGATAATCGAGAACATAGGTTATGTTATAGCTTTGGCTGCGGCTGTTCAGGTTAAAACGATAAGTTCAATGTTTACAGATGCCTGCGCTATGTGGATGGATGAGTTTCAGGTGTACGGTGGAGAGGATTACTTAAAGGATGAGATAGGTAAGCTCAAGCTTATTCATGACTCTTGCGCCCGTGGTCACGGTAAGTCAGAGCGATATTTGCCTATATTCCTTTCAAGTAATACTATACAGTTCGCCAACCCTTACTTTATAGCCTTCGGATTGGTGCGATATATACAGAGCAATACGAAGTTTTACAAAGGAAACGGTGTCGTATTCGAACGCTGTGAGGTTGAAGGATTGAAAGAATTACACGAGACCTCGGCGTTTGCCAAGGCACTATCGGGTTATAATACAGGAAGTGACAACACGTATTTATTAGATGAGGATAGTTGTGTGGGTAAACCAACCAGTGACTGGGGGCGTTGCTTGTATGTATGCACACTTATTGAAAACGGCCAGAAATACGCCGTTAAAGAATACCCTTCAATTGGTTATACATACATTGATTATAAGGTAGACGCTACCTGTCCTTATGTGTACAATATGACAGTAGATGGAAACTTAAATATACCAATGTTACGTAATACGAATGTTTTCAAGATGATTAAAAAGAGATTTCAGAACGGTCAGCTTAGAATGTATAACAACCTTATAAAAGGTGTTGTTCTGGATATGTTTGTATAATAAAAGACCCTCCACCGGTTGCAATAACCAGTGAAGGGGCTTTTTGTAGAAAGGATGTATTTTATAGTGATAATAGAGATTGTGCCTCATCTCTATTATTAGAATAGCATATATTGGCAATAATGTCAATAGATTATTTTGAAATATTTTCAAAATACATCTCTTCAGGTATATCACCGTAATATGCAGTAATGGAACCCTGTAAGAAATTCAGGAACTTCTCGTATGGTTCAGCTATTGATAAATCAAATGATGTTGGCATAATACAAATACCATACTGTTCGTCTGTGGTGTATTTTACACCATCCCTATCGACCCATTTGACCTTTCCTTGGTTGTCATTGTAAAAGTGTATAGATTTTAAAGACTCCTCACAGTTCCAAACCGTACCGGTTGTAAAGTCTTCAATCTTTGTTAATTTCGAAACTGCAGCTTTAGGAAGTCCTGCCACTGTCATATGAAGCTCGCCGTTCACCTCTGCGCAATAACGCTTTGCACCTAAAAAAACGGCCTTATCATAATTATTTTCACGGTCCCAAATACCCAGCTCGTGAATGTTTCCCTCACTATCCTTAGGCCAATATACAGAAGGGTCAACACCTAACATAGAGGCAATCTTTACATGTTTATCGTGCAAGCTCTCATTATATGAATCAAACCACTTGATATTTTCAGCTGTAAAATGACCCTTTAAACTGTCTGTGTCACCATAGCAAACAGCCTCATCATTGTTTATAATACCCTGCCATAATCTGTAACGTGCGGCAGCTGCAACCCATACGCCGTGCTGATAGCATAAAAAACACTTGTCAGGCTCAGAGGAAGCACCTATCATTTCCTCATATTCATCCTCTGTTATGGTGTCTGATTTGTCTTTGGACCATTCACCCTTTATGAAGTTTATAGCGTCCGACACCATTTTATAAACAGCAACACCATATATACTATTGATAAACTCTTTAGCCTCAACATATAAAGCAGCTTGGTCAGTTCCTTTAAGCGAGGTTTTCTTGGCGAAATAATCAAGTATAAGTAATATCAACCAATCAGGCAAAAAGCCAGCGTCTGCGACTCTCAACTCATGAACTTGGAGATTTTCAAAATCATATACCTGATTGAATATAACCCAATCATAATCAGTTAATACAGCACGTAACTTGCCAGCTCCGCAAATCTTACCGTTATCCTGCACGTCATTCTCAAGCTCAATCATCTTTGAAGCTGAAAGAAACGTATTCGATAATTTACACGATACGTTTTCACAACTAAACTCGATATAATAGCGATATTTACAATCCAGAGAGTCCAAATCCTGAGCCATAAGCTCAGGCAAACGGTCGGGACCGCAAGGGTTAAAGCGTGATATTGGGAATGTTGTTGATGTCATAACCGATGGATATGATGACGCGAAATCGTAACATACCAAGTTTTCACGTATACTGCCACTATACATATGGTTCGTATGTGTCCAACCACCCATATACATACGCACGAATGTTAAAAACTCAGCTTTACTGTATGATTTTTGTATAGATGAACAAAGTTCACCCCATTCTTTACCTTTGGCTTCCATCTCCTCACGCACACGACGGCGAATAATACCGGTCTGTGTAAGTGGTATATCTTCCAACGTACCGAAACGGTCACGGTAATCATCCAAACCGTACACCATAGAAACCACATCCTGCAAGTTATAAGTAAGCTCCTCATCAGTGAGAGGAGTGAGGGGTGTTCTAACCTCAAGATAAAAAGTTTTAGGCTCAGGTATCTTAGCAACTGGAAACTTTTCCGTCCAGTCCTTAAGTGACTTTTGCGTTAAGCATAAAGAATCCCTAAGGATTACATCACAACCATTGAATGAAATACGTGATTTCATAGGTTTACGTTCCTCGCGTGCAAATGTGTTTTGGATGAGCTTGCCCTTTCTAATAGCAAAATGTGACATCTCCTCGTTAAACAAATTACGCAAAAACTGGAAATCAAAACCGAGGTTATGAATCCAGAGGTATATAGTCGGTCTATGCTTTGCAAGCTTAGCGTTTAAAATACGAATATCTCGCTCGTCGCCTGCCTCAGCACTTACGCCATCATATTCGCAACAATAAAGGACCTCATCCGTGAGCTGAGTAAGGAAATTGTAAAACTCCATATAATCACGACCAGAAAAAGCTTTTATTCCGGTTTGTGTCTCAACTGCAACCTGCCAATGGTAAAGACAGGAAACCTTTTTTGCGTTGTGGTAATACTCGAAACCTTTGTCGGTTTTGCCGAAGGCTAAATTATAACCTTCGGCTACTCCTGTTTTTGGATTGATGAAACCATTTGACGTCTCACTATCAAACGTCGTTATGCTTTCGCAATACTTGCGAACAAAACGCTTATTCTGTTTTACATTAATATTAAACCTTATATGTTTAAGTTCTTCCCACAATTCAAATTTATTAGAGACATCGGCACCAATCATTATAATCACCTCAACATATTTTTAATAAGTTCATCAATTCGGTTAGTATCGTTGTTGGCATCTGCGGTAAATAAAGAGTCTAAATCAGCCGGTGCGATTTTACCCGCTGTGTAATTCTCCACAATCTTTTCAACGTGGTCCACTATCTGGTCGCTATCATACGCGTTGCGCTGTATAGCTCTCCACACTTCCGACCTGTTCAGTAATTCAGTTATAGCATCTCTTTCGTCATTTGTCAAGACCCTACCGAATAATTGTTTTTCTTGTCCATTGAGTGAGACCTTACCACTCGCCCACGTCTGAACAGCTTTCGCCTGATAATGCTCTATAGACTCCTCACGGAAAAAGTTTGATAAAAGTGCCTGAGACAACTGAGATGTAAAAACATTATCTAACTCGTCAACATCCAAAGAAATATCGGAAAGGTTCACCAAATCTTTATATGTTCGTGTGGTTGAATATACATCCTCAACATCTTTATTAAGGGCTTTTGGATTGACTCGACCAATTGAAGCAAGATTAAGACGCAACTGCCCATATCTTCCAGCCATTGCGTAAGCCTGACCTGAACGCTCGGCCAAGGTCTCATTAATCAACTTAGCCAGTCCACGCTTTACATCACGACCCTCGATACCAACAACAGCCGATTTAATCTCAACTGACTTTTGAGGTGTTGTGATTTTACCATATAGCTTATGCTGACGGGTGTAATACGTGGCTTGTTTCATACTGTAACCTTTTTGTAGATACTCTCGAATATCTCGGTATAATGCTCGGTTATACTTAGCCTCAACCTTAAAAGCTTTGTCAGTGGTTAAATAATTCGAAATCTCCCTGTTTAATTTCTCAGCCTTGGACTGTGCCTTGACCTTGGCTCTCTTCTGTTTCGCTGTAAATTCCTTAATTCTTGCTCTTTGCGATTTCTTGCTCATAATACTCCAACCTCTCTATGCCATAACTTAAATCATCAATAAGACGCTCTATCAGATAACGATTTGAAAGTAAATTATAGTCATCACTACATAGTGAAAAAAGTTTATGAATACCTTCACTATCAGCGACAGGTAAAAATAGTTTCTTATAACCAAACATCTTGAGCCTAATAAGACCTTTATTAGTGAGATGGTCAATATAGACAATGTCACAATAAGACAATAACATCTCTCGCACAGCTTTTAAATCATGTATTCTAAAATTAAGCAATAATGAATATGGAGTTCTACCAAACATAAAACTGGATGTTATGGCAAGCTCAGACATATAGGATATACATGCGGTGTCGTTAATATACACGTCCTCGGGTACTAATAAGTCTAAAATAATACCATTAATATCAATTATCTTAACTTCATGCAACTTCGTTTTTATTGTAGGTATTGTAACCTTACCCACAAACCTATTAAATAACTCCATAATACACCTCCAAAACCTTCAAGGCTTTATAACATAGGTCGATATATTCAACGACTGATAACTTATTAGTAATACGGTTCTGCTTCACAGAATTGCAAGCCATCAGAACCTCTTTCATTAATGCGCGGTCACCCGGCTCATCTTCTTCACTTAATACACCAAGCATTAAAGACTCGACCGTACGAAACTCATCGGTTAAATATCTTCTGACTGTATTGCTTGTGTGACCTTCGACAAAATCCTTAGCCGTGAATTTCTTTATATTACCAATACTTGCTCCAAGCATAACTCTTAATTTTACATAATCAACTTGCATAGTTAATAACCTCACTTTCAAAAAATTGCAAATCGCTTCTTTTAATTGCGCCGCGCGTTAAGCGCGACGCTTAAGCGAAAGATTTATATAAGCAGCTATTTTGCTGGCTTAATCTTAGAATTAATAACATTAACCTGATTCTTCAGATTGATAAGGTCCTTAATAACCATACGGTTGCTTAGCTCTTCCTTACCATACTTATTAATCAACTTGTCAATGTTACTTGTGATTTCAGCTTTTTCTTTACTTGTCATGTGATTCACCTACCTTTAATGATGATATAATTTCATTGATAGCCTTGGTATGGTCTGCTATAATATCAAGCTGTTTCGCGACACCGTTATTAGTAAACTGTTGCTTGCAATACATCTCACCAGCAATTTTACGACATTCTTTCAAATAATTACATGTTCTCTCAATATTAACGAATAGTGCGTGATAGCTATTCAAATCAGTCCCCGTGAACCAATACCCATTAAATTTAGAGCATATCTTTTCCTCTAAAATTTTAATTTCATCCAATTCGTGTTCAATATTCATAACCTTAAACATCACATCATGGATGTTCGTCTGTGTATAATCCTCTTTGCATAATCTGGAATATAAGTCATAAGCTGATGATGTGAGTTTACAGGCTTTATCTAACACAGTTTTTAAGGCTATATTACCACGAGCTTTAATCTCATATTCACATTCAATTACATTTTTTTTTCTACATTTCATACTAAACCTCCTATAATCAACATGTTCGCGAACATTTATTACAATCATAGGTTTCAGTCGGATTTGTTGGTGATATTATTCCTGTTGTAACATCAGTTGTGGCAACATTATTTACATCACTACTTCTTCTCTGCACTACCATTGTTAAATAGTCACAAATATCTCTGAGACAGTTTTGATAACCGTACCCATAGTCATCATATTCATCTGGCGCTTGTAAAATATCTTCTTTCAAACTTGATGCTAAGCCATTAAGCTTGTCCTTTAAAGAAACATAAGTGCGATACAATTGCGTCGAGTTACCAGTTTTCATATAATTATAATACCCATCATTATAAATTGATGCTATCTCATTAAATGCTCTAACTATAGATTCCATGCACATACCTCTCGCAATAACGGCACTAATCTGCTCAGTAGTGATTCCTTCAATTTTTGGTAAATCATGATATATAAACATGTTTAACACCTCCCCATAATCTCATCAATATCATCCTGTGACAACTTAGCTGGGTCTCCAGCAATAACATTGACTACCTTCTCATACCCACCGTCTAAAAGTACTATGTTGACATTATCACAATATGTATTATCGATAACACTTATCGAAACAACACTCTCACCTCTTACTGTACCACGTTCGCCTTTGAAATATTTACCGATTAATGTATATATACTGTTAAAATAGTACATTTCTTTGAAAAACTTCAAATCCTCATTATTCATAAGCAACAACTGCTTACCAATAACTCGTCCTCCTTCGTCTAATTCCTCACAGGTAATAATAATATCACCAAACTTGTAAGTAATCTGCTTTACTTTTAAACTTAACATAACCATCAGTCCTTTCTATATTGATTGAGTTAAGCTCTTCCTTAACTCTAAATAGAGTATCTGT
>ERZ1026854.970-NODE-970-length-19219-cov-4.899551_pt1 | contig 19219 bp, 19 predicted proteins | sample MGYA00380157_ERZ1026854 | MGnify/ENA primary metagenome ERZ1026854 (study PRJEB33269, sample SAMEA4719793) | human gut metagenome | biome: human-associated habitat; feature: organic feature; material: feces | place: Cameroon | collected 2013-10 ...
TTACTTTGATGATGACCCTTGACGTTGCACTCGGATAAAAATACATAAAAAACGCACCTGTGAAGGTGCGTTTTTTCTTTTCAGCCGCCGAGATAGGCTTTTTTGATATCGTCGCTTTCGGAAAGCTCCTTTCCGGTTCCGGAATAGGCGATTGCGCCGTTTTCGAGCACGTACGCCCTGTCCGATATGGCAAGCGATTTGCTCGCGTTCTGTTCGACGAGGAGTATCGTCGTGCCGGTGCTGTGAAAATGCTTTATTATATCAAATACCTGATCGACAAGAAGCGGTGAAAGCCCCATGGAAGGCTCGTCCAGCATAAGCAGCTTCGGATGGCTCATCATCGCTCTGCCCATTGCAAGCATTTGCTGTTCGCCTCCGGAAAGCGTGCCGGCAACCTGATTTTTTCTCTCGCCGAGGCGGGGGAAGATCGAATAGATCTCTTCAATATCGCGCTTTACAGCCGCCTTGTCTTTTTCGATATATGCGCCCATAAGCAGGTTTTCATATACCGTCAGCTCCGCGAAGATTCTTCTGCCCTCCGGAACCTGCGTCATTCCCATTCTGACTATCTTATGAGCGGGCAAGCCCGTTATGTTGTGCCCGTCATAGGTGATGGTGCCGCTTTTGGCATGTATAAGACCCATAATGCTTTGCATTGTGGTTGTTTTTCCTGCGCCGTTTGCGCCGAGCAGAGTGACTATTTCTCCCTCACCGACTTCAAACGAAATGCCCTTGAGGGCTCTTATGACGCCGTAATAAACTTCAAGATTTTCAACTTTAAGCAGTGCCATTTTTGTCCCTCCTCAGTTTCCGAGATATGCGCGGATGACTTCCGGATTGCTCAGAACCTCGTCTGCCGTGCCGGTTGCGAGCATCGTTCCGAAATTGAGAACAGTTATCTCGTCACAAAGTCCGGAAACGAATTTCATATCATGCTCAATGAGCAGAATTGTCACATCGAATTTATCCCGTATAAGGCGTATCGTGTCCATAAGCTCCGCAGTTTCGCTCTGGTTCATTCCCGCGGCGGGCTCGTCGAGAAGCAGAAGGCGGGGCTTTGTCGCAAGCGCGCGGGCTATCTCCAGCTTTCTTTGCTTGCCGTAGGGAAGGTTGCAGGCGAGATTGTTGCGCTCGTCGAGCAGACCGAAAATATCAAGAATTTCTTTTGCGCGCTCGCGCATTGCCTTTTCAACGCGGAAATGTCGCGGGAGACGGAAAAAGCTCTCAAAAAGCGAGCATCTGTATTCCGGCTGATTTGAAAGTCCGACCATAACGTTGCGGACAACTGTCATGTTGTTGAAAAGACGGATGTTCTGGAACGTTCTTGCAATGCCTTTGCGATTTATCGCTTCCTGATGAAGTCCTTTAAGCGACTCTCCGCAGAGGAAAAAGTCGCCTTCCGTCGGCAGGTAGACGCCTGTCAGCATATTGAAAACCGTCGTTTTTCCCGCCCCGTTCGGACCTATGAGTCCGTATATCTGCTTTTCCTTTATTTTGAGGTTTACGTTCTGCGAGGCTTTCAGCCCGCCGAAGGAAATGCCGAGATTTTTTGTTTCGAGAATATATTCGGACATTATTTATCTCCTTTCGACGGTTTATCCGGCGTGAATTCATTCCCGACCTTGAGGTCGACTGAAAGAATTTCGTCCATTTTGATCTTTGTCGGCACTTTGTCCCAGCTGGCGGCGTCGTCTTTGACGATCGACGGATCGTTTTTCGGAGGGAATATATGCGCCGTGATGTTGCGGAAGTTGTATTTTTCTCTGAATCCCTTGAGCGCGGGAGCGTTGTTATAAATAACGATGACGATAAGAATGAGCGCATAGAGCAGGTCCTTGAGGACCGCAAAGTCGCCCGTCAGCACTGTGCGGAGCTTTTCGTTGAGTATTGTTATAAGCGTTGCGGCGAGGATTGAACCGTTTATCGAGCCCATTCCGCCGAGAACGACCATAACGAGAATTTCGATTGAATAATTATATCCGAACTTCACCGCCTGAACGGAGGAATTTGTATAGCTGAACATAACGCCCGCTATTCCCGCGAAAAATGCGGAAATCATAAATGCGACGAGCTTGTACTTCGTAACATTTATTCCCGTCGCTTTTGCGGCGATCTCGTTATCGCGTATGGCGGTTATCGCTCTGCCGTGCTTGCTTCTCATAAGATTCTGAATTATGAGGAGTGTGAAAAGCACGAGCGCAAACGCAACGATGAAGAACGAATTTTTGTTCGGGCGGTTCGGGGTTGAAAGTCCGAGGTTTCCGCCGAATGTCTCCGACTGCTGGAAAACGACTTTGACGATTTCTCCGAATGCAAGGGTTACGATTGCAAGATAGTCGCCTTTAAGGCGCAGGGCGGGCAGTCCGACGAGAAAGCCGAACAGTGCCGCGCAACCGCCGCCGACGAGCAGGGCGATCAGCATTGTGATTATGCCGTTGCCCATAACGGGGACGAGCAGGGAAGCGACCTTGCCGCCGAGGTATGCGCCGATGCACATAAATCCCGCGTGACCGAGGCTCAGCTCTCCGAGAAAGCCGACAACAAGGCTCAGCGAAACGGCGAGAACGATGCTTATCGCAATTTTTTCAAGCAATATGGTCGAAGAGGATTTAAGCCCTCCGGTGGCGGATATGATTGCGAAAACGACCGTCACAATCGTTATGACGATGTAGTTTATATAGTGTTTCCACTTGAATTTTTTCATTTTTTTCGAGAAGCTGCTCATTATACCTTCTCCCTTCTTTTCTTGCCGAGAATTCCCGTCGGTCTTACAAGAAGAATGATTATAAGAATGGAGAATTCTATTGCGTCCTTATAAGGAGCGATTGCCGCAAATGAATCACATATGCTCTCTATCATACCGAGAACGATGCTTCCGAGCATTGCGCCGGGAATCGAGCCGATACCGCCTATGACAGCCGCCGTGAACGCCTTGATTCCGGGCATTGCGCCGAACGTATTGTATATATAAGGTGACTGGAGCAGATAGAAAAGTCCCGCAAGAGCGGCGAGCGCAGAGCCGATTGCGAACGTTATGGTTATTATACTGTTTACGTTTATGCCCATGAGCTGTGCTGCGCCCCTGTCCTCCGAAACGGCGATCATCGCTCTGCCGGTTTTGCTGTATTTGACGAAGAGCGAAAGCGAGATCATAACGACTATCGACGCCGCGAGGGTGACGACAGTTGACACTTTTATGCTGACCGCGCCCAGGCTGATTTTTCCGAGGTCGGGAACGGAGACGAATTTCGTTGCCGATTTGAAGATTATCTGCGCAAGGCTCTGAAGCAGGTAGCTCACGCCTATGGCGGTTATGAGTACCGCAAGGGGGGAAGCACCGCGCAGAGGCTTATACGCAACCTTTTCGACGATTACGCCGAGCAACGTACACACTATGACAGCCATAGCTATTGCAACAAAGAAGAAAGCGGGCGAGGAAGCGACGCTCATCGCGCAGAAAACATATATTGTATATCCGCCGACCATTATTATGTCGCCGTGAGCGAAGTTGAGCATTTTTGCAATGCCGTATACCATCGTATAGCCAAGGGCTATCATGGCATATATAACTCCGATATTCAGCCCGTTTATAAGAGTATTTATAAATTCCATAAAAATTCCTTAAAAGATTTTTACGGCGCTGTGCCGACGGGGCAAAACCCCGCCGGCAATTGCGCCTTTATTTTGTTTTGTCCGAAATTATTTTGCGTCGGACTCCTTTACGATGTATTTGAGAGCCGACTTGCTTACAAAGCCTTCGGATGTCCATTTGATGTTTGTGCCCGTAACGCCGGAATATGTAAATCCGCCGTTGAATACGTCCTTGAGAGCGTTGCAGATGTCAGAGGCGGAGGAGGTTACGGAAATTTTGTCTCCGGCTTCCTTCATTGCATAGTAGATTGCATATACGCAGTCATAAGCGGCTGCGCCGAACTGGCTGAGAGAATCGGAGCCGTATTTTTCCGTGTACTTCTTGATGAACTCGCCGGACGCGCCCTCTGTGGACTTTGAGTTGAAGTGAGAAAGGAAGGAAACTTCCTGCGGGATTGTGCTTATATCAAAGCCCTTGACAGCCGTGTCGATACCGTCGAGACCGTCGCAGCCGTAATATACGGCGTCAGCGGCAACATCGTTCTTTGCTTCCGTCATGAACTGGGAAGCGGGTGTATAATAGATGGGCATGAAGATGAACTTGCAATCCTTGAGAGTTGCTATCTGGGAAGCAAAGGAAGCGACGGTTTCACCGGAAAAGCTGGCTTCGACAACCGTTATCGATTTGTCAAGGCTTGCCAGGAACTGCTTGCGGATACCGGTTGAATATTCGTCATCGGATTTATAAAGCATGCCGATTGTCTGACCCTTGTAGTTCTCGCTTACGAACTGAGCGGCCGTAACGCCCTGCTTTTCGTCTGCGAAGCACATCTGGTATGCGTTGTCATATTCAACGACGGCGTCAGCCGTTGCGGAGGGTGTCATGAAGAATACGTTGTCCTCATGAGAAAGCGTTTTGAATTCGAGGCAGGGCTTCGTTGTTACGCAACCGAGCGAAACCTGCATGCCCGCTTCATACATTGTCGTGTAGTTTGTGGCGACGTTTGAAGCGTCGTGAACGTCATCCATCATAACGAACTTGAACTTGACGCCGTTCAGACCGCCTGCGGCGTTGATCTCGTCAACAGCCATCTGAGCGCTGTTTTTGACAGCCTGCCCGTAAACGCCTGCGCCGCCCGTCAGAGGACCGGAAGCGCCGATATAGAACTCGGTGTTGTTTGCAGCATAATTTGTTTCCTTTGCGCCGCACGAAGCAAATGCAAACGCCGCCATGGCGAGCATCATCAGCGCAAGAGCTAAGCTAACGAATTTTTTCATATTGATTTTCTCCTTTTGCCGCACTTTGCGGCGTAAAATTTTATATTCAAAAACGGCTCTGCGTTTGCCGCAAAGCCGTTTTTGAATATACAAAAGATATTAAAAACAAGACCCTGAGGTAAACGTTTTCGGTTTTTCAATAATTGTAATGTCCCAAATGGAAATGACGGAAATTAGCGCGAGGACAAAAGAAATGGACACAGATATAACTGTGTCCATAATTATTGCGAGGGAACCGTTGCGGCACGACGAAAAATCAGCCGGCTGAACCGCTGAGAAGCTATTCATATTGCTCATACAAGTCGCTTTGAACATTTCGCTTGCCGCCTTTCAAATAAATGATGACACTATGATAAACCATAGCGTGCGATTTGTCAACTGTAATTCTATATAAATTTATCTTTCGAAAAGGCGTTTTTTGTGAAAAAGTGCACAAAAACGAGCAAAAATCGTTAAAAACAGAGGTGCGGACGGAAAAATTTTGCTAAAATCCCCCGTCCGCAACAAATTATTTTTCGCAAGCGGCTTTGTCCGCCATGGATTTTCTCATCTTTTCAAGACTTTCTTTATCGAATTTGGCACTTCTGTCAAAACGGAAAATGCCGTTGCACTCCTGTTCGACGTCATACAGCTGCGTATAGCATACGCCGCATATCCTCGGATTTGCACGGAGAATTTCTATCATCGAGCAGTATCTTCCGACGTATTCGTCAACCGTTTTCGGCGCGTCGCCGTAGCCCCAGCCGCCCTCATCGTCCGTCCAGCGGATTCCGCCGTATTCGGAGGTGAAATACGGTTGACCGCCATAGCTCTGGCGCTTTGCCATATTCTCAAACACGCCCTCTTCCGTCTCAAAGCTGTCATAGCGGCGGTGGTAGGCGTCGATATGCTGGTTATAGTCGTGAATGTCGTATATGTCGGTGACAACGTGATAATTTCCGCTTGTGTCTATGCAGGGTCGGGAGGGGTCGTGACGCTTTGTGGCATAATAAACATCTGCGACGAAGCCGTCGTTCTGCTGCCGACCTTTTATGTCCCACGTTTCGTTCAGCGGGCACCAGCCGATGAGCGCAGGGTGATTATGATCTCTGTCCATCGCCTCAATCCATTCGGGAAGGAAATAATGCAGGGCGTCATCGCGCGTATGGTCAAAGCCCCAACTTGCGTATTCTCCCCAGACGATATATCCGCTTTTGTCCGCTTCGTACAGATAGCGACGCTCGAAAACACGCTGATGAAGCCTTGCGCCGTTGAAGCCCATAGACTGCGCCAGCTTTATATCCTTTATAAATGCGTCATCCGTCGGCGCGGTATAAACGCTTTCGGGATAATATCCTTGGTCAAGCACGAGCCGCATGAAGACGGGCTTTCCGTTTATCAGCAGGCGGGTTTTGTCAAGCTCAACCGTTCTCATTCCGAAATACGAACGGACTTTGTCATCTCCGCTCTTGCCGGAAACGGTGATGTCAAGGTCGTAGAGGGTGGGGGTTTCTATGCTCCAGAGAGCGAGCTTGTCTATCGGCATGGCAATGCGGACATAATCGCCGGTTGTGACGGCTTTCGCCTTGCCGACTTTCTTTCCGGCGAGCGAGGCTTCAAGGGTTATCTTTTTTTCTCCTTCTCCGGCGATTTTCGCACGGACGAAAAGCATACTGTTGTCAATATCGGGGTCGAGCTTTATATCGACGAGGTGCACAGCGGGGACTCTTTCGAGCCAGACGGGTTGCCAGATACCTGTCGAGCGCGTGTAATAGCAGCCGTATGACGCAAACTTATTGCTTTGCTTGCCCGTCGGTTGGGTGCCGTCTCTGACGTCGCTTTCGCAGTAAACGGCGAGAGTGTTTTCTCCCTCTGAGACGTATTCCGTTATATCAAATGAGAAGGGCGTATAGCTACCCGTGTGCGTACCGACGGATTTGCCGTTGATAAAAACCTCCGTTTTGTGGCAGACGGCTTCAAAATTGAGAAGGAGCCTGTCACCGCTAAGCTTTTTCGATTCAAATTTTCTTCTGTACCAGCACGCCGGAATGAAATCCTTATGCCCGATTCCCGAAAGTCTGCTTTCCGGACAGAAGGGAACTTCTATTTTGTAATCAAACCGGTCTTTTTCAAGGATGTTGCGCTCTTTTCCCGACTTTCCGAAATCGAAATCAAATTCCCATTCGCCGCAGAGGTTTTCCCAGTTCTTTCTTTCAAGCTCCGGACGGGGATATGCCGTTCTTCTCATAAATACTCTCCCGTGAAAAACATTTTTGTGCGTACATTATATCACATAGGAAGACGATTGTAAACATCGGCGGAAAATTTCGGGCGGAAAAAGTTTTTTTCGGAAATTTGAAAAAAACTATTGACAAACCGCAAAAGGCGCGATATAATTTGCACATCATAGAAAACCGACGAGTAAGAGTAGTAGCTTTGCAGGTTGTCTTTCAGAGAGTCGCGGATGGTGAAATCGCGGCAGATAAACGCAATGTGAATGGACTTATGAGGGCGGCGCGAAAGCCTTTGCAAGTAGCAGCCGACGGAGCGCAACCGTTACAGTGCGGGACGTATGATAGTACGTCGCAGAGCCGGGCAAATTTATTTTGCCAATTTGGGTGGCAACGCAGGACACAGAGTCTTGTCCCAATTTTCATTGGGATAAGGCTCTTTTTTATTCGTTCAGTCATTTCTATGATAAAATTATTATATTTTCGGAGGAAAAGAAAATGAAAAAAGTTTTATCTGTGATTTTTGCGGCTGTTATGCTTGCAGCGGCAATGCTCCTTGCAGTATCCTGCGGGGAAAAGAAAGTTCCCGTCATCGGGATAAACCAGCTCGCCCAGCACGGCTCCCTTGACAACTGCCGCGAGGGCTTCATCGAAGGACTTAAAGAAGCGGGACTTGTTGAAGGAAAAGATTTTACAATCGATTATCAGAACGCTTCCGGCGATCCTTCAATCATCAGACAGATTTCAAGCGGATTTTCCGCAAAGAACGTTGCGATGATGGTCGGTATTGCGACAAACTCCGCAATATCCTGCTTTGCGGCGGCAGAGGATAAGGATATTCCCGTCGTTTTCATCGCAGTTTCGGATCCTGTCGGCGCAAAGCTGACAGAGGGCAACGTTACGGGTATTTCGGATCTGCTCCCAGTCACGGCGCAGCTGGAACTCATCCGCAAAATGCAGCCCGACGCAAAGAAAATCGGCATAATTTATACGCTCAGCGAGCCGAACTCGGTTTCGACAATCGAGCTTTACAAAAACGCCGTCAAGGATTACGGCTTTGAGCTTGAGGTCGTCGGCGTGACGGAGCAAAGTCAGGTTACGCAGGCTGTCGATACGATAATCGCAAAGGGCGTTGACTGCTTCACAAACCTGACGGACAATACGGTCGTTGAGGTTCTCCCCGCAATACTTGAAAAGACGGACGAGGCAAAAATCCCCGTTTACGGCAGCGAGATTGAGCAGGTTTCTCTCGGTTGCGTCGCTTCCGCGGGAATTGACTATATTGAACTCGGCAAGAGCGCAGGCAAAATGGCGGCAAAGATACTCAAGGGTGAGGCGAAGGCTTCCGATATGCCTTATGAGACCGTCAAGGATTTCAGTTATTATGTCAACAGCAAGTCTGCCGAGCGCTTCGGAATAACAATTCCCGCAGACGTTGCTTCTTCCGCTACGGAATGCGGAAAATAATATAAAAGAGGAAACAAAATGGAGATAATCGAGCTTATAGCGGGAACGCTGACGCAGGCGTTTATATACGCATTCATATCGTACGGAATGTACATAACGTATAAAATACTTGACTTTCCCGATATGACGGCAGAGGGCAGCTTTGCCTTCGGCGCGGCGGTTACCGCCGTATGCCTGACAAACGGTGTAAACCCTTATCTGACAATGCTTATATCGATCGCCGCAGGCGCGCTTGCGGGGCTTTGCACGGGCATTATACACGTCCGTCTCGGCGTGCGCGACCTCATCGCAGGTATTATAACGATGACTGCGCTGTTTTCGATAAACCTTCAGCTTGCGGGGGCAAACCTGAGCATTGGCAGAGATATTGATACGATATTTACGGCGAAGCCGACAATGGCTGTATTCGGCGGAATACCGACGCTCTGGAGAAAGCTGATTATCTCCTTCATTCTCCTTGTGATTTTCAAATTTGCAATCGACGCTTACCTGAAAACCAAAAACGGACTTCTTCTCCGTGCCGCCGGCGACAACGGCAGATTTGTCACTCTGCTCGCAAAGGACACAGGAAGAATGAAAATAATCGGTCTTGTCATCGCAAATGCGCTCATCGGCTTTTCCGGATGCCTTGTGTGTCACGAGACGAGATCATTTTCATCGACGATAGGCACGGGGCAGGTTGTTTTCGGGCTTGCGACGGTCATCATAGGCACAACGATATTCAAACGTCTTGATTTTGTAAAAGGAACAACGGCGGTTGCCATAGGCAGTATCATTTATAAAGCGTGCATACAGCTTTCAATATCGCTCGGCTTGCCCGCAAACCTTATGAAGCTGGAAACGGCGGTGCTCTTCCTTATTATACTTGTCATCGGCGGAACGAAGAAAAAACGCATATCAAAGGGGGCAAAAAACGATGCTCACGCTTGAAAATATTAAAAAGATATATAATCCCGGCTCCGTTACGGAAATGTGCGTTTTTGACGACTTCAACCTGACGGTCAGAACAGGGGAGTTCGTTTCGATTGTCGGCAGTAACGGCAGCGGAAAAACCTCGATGCTGAATATTATCTGCGGCAGCATACCCGTTGAGGGAGGACGTATTCTCATAGACGGAAAGGATATTACCCGCCTTTCGGAATACAAACGTTGCGCATTTATAGGCAGAGTGTATCAGAACCCCGCCTTCGGCGTTTGTCCAGAGCTGACCGTGCTTGAAAATATGTCCCTTGCCGACTGCAAAGGCGGGAGATTCGGACTTTCAAGCGGAATAAATAAGCAGAGACGAGAATTTTATATTGAGGAGCTTTCCCGTCTCGGGCTTTCGCTCGAAGACAAGCTCGATGTCAAAATGGGTGCGCTTTCGGGCGGGCAACGACAGGCTGTTGCTCTTATAATGGCGACGATGAAGCCGATAGATTTTCTTATTCTTGATGAGCATACAGCCGCTCTCGACCCGAAAACGGCTGATATAATTATGGAGCTGACGGACAAAGTCGTCAGAGAAAAAAATCTGACGGCAATGATGGTGACTCATAACCTTCGCTATGCAGCAGAATACGGCGACAGGCTCATTATGCTTGATAAGGGGCATATCGTCATAGACAGGAGCGGGGAAGAGAAAAAAGACACCGCGGTCGGCGATATTCTGAAGATATTCAATGAGATAAGCATTGAATGCGGCAACTGAGGGGGAAAAGGTAAGTATAAGTTGACTTTTAGTAATTGCGTAATTGGGAGGTTATTTTTTATAAAAGATATTGTTTTAACAGGAGATAGACCTACAGGAGCTCTACACATTGGACATTATGTTGGTTCGCTAAAAAAACGTGTGGAGATTCAAAATAATTATGATAAACCATATATTATGATTGCTGATACTCAGGCACTCACAGACAATGCGCATAATCCCGCCAAAGTTCATGACAATGTAATTGAGGTTGCATTAGATTATCTTGCAGTTGGCTTGAAACCGGAGTTAAATACATTTTTTATACAGTCCCTCGTTCCGGAACTGACTGAACTGACTATGCTCTATTTAAACTTTGTTACATTGGCTCGTTTGAAACGAAATCCTACTGTAAAGAATGAAATGCATCAAAAAAATATGGGTAATGAAATACCGGTTGGCTTTTTATCATACCCTGTTAGTCAAGCTGCGGATATTACTGCTTTTCAAGCAAATGTAATTCCGGTAGGAGAAGATCAGCTACCTATGATTGAACAAACGAATGAAATTGTTCGTCATATTAACAGACACTTCAATACTGATATACTGAGGGAATGCAAACCATTGTTATCAAAAGTGACTCGTTTGCCGGGAATAGATGGACAGGAAAAAATGGGTAAGTCATTAAATAATGCTATATATCTAAAGGATTCATCAGAAATAATAAAAGAGAAGATAATGAATATGTTTACGGATCCTAATCATTTGAGGGTTGAGGATCCGGGGAATGTTGAAGTTAATACGGTATTTAAATATTTGGATGCATTTGATCCTAATTTGCAAGAGTTACAAGAATGGAAAGAACATTATAAAAGAGGCGGATTGGGAGATATGAGAGTTAAGAGAAGATTAAATGATATAATGCAGCAAACATTAGAGCCTATTAGGGAAAGAAGACTTATGTTTGAGAAAGATAAAGCAGAAGTGTTGAATATGCTGAAGAAGGGTAGTGAATCTGCCAGACCGATTGCTGCAGAAACATTAAATAAATTAAAAGAAGTATTTACCCTTATTTACTAATCTATTAGTATGACAAAAATATCAAAGGATCAATACAATTATCTTATTGAGATACTTAATGTTGCTGATGATAAATCTGAATCATATCTTTACTATCCAATAATTCGTTTTTCAGATGATTATTCCGGTGAATTATCTACGGTATTAGAAATCACCAAAAATATCGATGAAATTGAAGATGAAAAAGTACTGGATATTATTCTGGATAGTTTTTCAAAGTCATTTTCTCAAAAACAATAAGATTGACAGATAGTTGCTTAAATCCTAACTCAAAAGACTTAAACTCAACTCAAACCCCTGAAATTGGTCAACCTTTCGGGGATTTTGACTTGAGCGCGAAAAATGTCGGCAAATATTTGAAAATATTTATTGACAAACGCTGTCTTTTGTGATATTATAATTAGGCAGGTAGCGGAAAACGTGCCGGAATGGCGGAATTGGCAGACGCCCGGGACTTAAAATCCCGTGAGGTTCACCCCTCGTACCGGTTCGACCCCGGCTTCCGGCACCAATAGTATCGCGGAGTAGAGCAGTCCGGTAGCTCGTCGGGCTCATAACCCGGAGGTCGTGAGGTTCAAATCCCACCTCCGCAACCAAACAAAGCAAAGCGCCGTCCGAAAGGGCGGTGCTTTTGTTTTGCGTGCGAGAGGGTATGAACGCACAAAGACAGGGTTATGAGTCCGAAGGGCGAATAACTCGGAGGGTGAGGCGGGAGTGAATGACCTGCCGGTGGCAGGTCAGAGCCGCCGAACTGACCGCAGCATTTTCTCCGCAGAGAAAATGCAAGAACGTGAGGTTCAAATCCTTCTCGCCTGCGGGCTCGGTCACCGTACGGCTCTAAAGTGCCAAAGGGCACTTTATTCACCACCGTACGGTCGTTCCGCCTTGCTCCACTACCTCCGCAACCAAACAAAACAAAAACAGCCCATCGCCTCTGCAACTTTAGCGGAGAAAACACGAACACCACCAAGGAATTTTCTTTGGTGGTGTTTTTCTATTGATGTGAACTTACGAAAGGCTCCCTCCGGGAGGGAGTTGTCGCCGCAGGCGACTGAGGGAGAGTGCGTTACAATAAAGCGCGCGCGAACTTAAAGTTCCGCAGGCTCCTTCCACCGCTATCGCGGTCCCCCTTCCTCCCGGAGGAAGGCTTTTGTGAGCCGTTCTTCTGCGGATGGTGGATTCGGGCTTCTGCCCGATTTGGCGCGGTGGACTGCCATGCGCTATGCTTGCCCCGTGCGCGAGTGTCGGGAAAGTAAATAAGCTCAACCAATGTTAGAAAATTTCTCTCCAAATGAGTTATTGTTTTTAAGCAACAATGTGCTACAATAGTAATAGGATAAGCGCTGATCCAAAACAATTTGGAGGAACAACAATGATTAAACTTGGAGAAAAAATAAAATCGTTAAGAAATCAGAAAAACATATCTCAAGAAGTTTTGGCCAACTATCTTGGGGTATCTTTTCAAGCTGTTTCGAAATGGGAAAATGGAAATACAATGCCAGACGTGACTATGATTCCTGCTATTGCATCCTTCTTTGGCATTTCCACAGACGAGCTCTTTGATTTTAATCTATTTGAAATGGAAAAACAAGCTGAAGCAATCTGTCATGAAGCATATAAATACCGTTTCACCGATGGAGCAGAATCGGAACGTATTTTGCGCGAAGGCTTGCAGAGATTCCCCGGCAATGACATTATATTGAACAATCTGCTTTATACATTGGATTATCAAACGAGAGCAGATGAGGTAATCACTCTTTGCAAAACCCTCATTGAGTCTACCAAGGATGATTCCGTGAAATATGATGCTTGTCGAATTCTTGCATCGTGCTATAAGGAAAACGGTCAGAATGATTTAGTCAAGCCCACTCTTGAAGTCATCCCCGAAATTTATTTTTCTAAATTGGAGTTAATGGCATCCCTTTTAGACGGAGAGGATAGCTATGAGGCGGCACAAAAGCAGAAAAATCTTTCCGCAGAGGATTTGATCGATATACTGATTGTCGTGGGTAAGCGTTTAAAAGAAAACGGTGAACTTGAAAAAGCCAATTCTCAATTCAGGATTGCACTAAAAGTAATGGATGCTTTTGAAGAAGATTTCATTGAAAACAAATGGTTCAAAGCTACTGTTTATGAGTGCACAAACGAACAACGAAAAGAAATTGAAACATTGCTTGCGGAATAATTTTTTGCCCCGCCTCGTGCGGGGCTTTTCTTTGGTTTCTGCATATTAAAAAGCCACCGCGAAAATCGTGGTGGCTGATTTCAATTTTACCGCTAATTATGCAGATGCTCGGGCTGTTTTTTGTTTTGTGAGGGCAGGAGAATCCGGCTCTGAAAAAATCATTGAATGCAAAAAGGCAATATCCGACCTTTAAATCATCCGTAACAATGATATCAGAGGCGTGACCGTTGTGCGCATGGGAGTTCCGTACCGCGGAGGACTTGAACAATCGGCGAAAACCTCATTACAGCGGAGCGGGAAGTTTATCCAGTGGCAGGTCGTAACCGTTTCCACGGACGGAAGAATACTTGACTGAAACATCATTGCATATAAGCAACCGATATCTTTTCCGACGTCGCAAGCAAAAACACCATCCCGGGGGCGGTGTTTTTTTGATTTTTTGTTTTTACCTGCTTGCAACCGCCCGAAAGTGGGTAAAATCATAAATGTGATGACGGTCATCTCTTCGTCATGCCGGAAAGCGGGCTTGACAAACCGCAGTCGCTCTGTTAAACTCTATATCAAGATGAGAGTTTTCGGAGGCAAAACATATGCAGAACGAATTGATATCAATCGGGAAAATGGCGGAAATGAACAATCTGACCGTTGCAACATTGCGCCTTTATGACGAGCTGGGTCTCTTGCATCCGCGTTATAAGGATCCCGAAAGCGGCTACCGTTATTACGATATGGCGCAGAATGCCCGCCTGGACATGATTGCCTATATGAAGGAGTTGGGAATGAGTCTGGCGGAGATTGCCGATGTGCTGAAAAAGGAAGACATCACGCTGATCGAGACGATACTGATACGCAAAAACGAACAGATTCATAGCCAGATGCGGGAACTGAAAGCCCGCCATAATGCCGTTGAAAGGGCGATTGCCAGTGTGGAACGGTATCGCAAGTCGCCTGTGAAGGGAACAATTTCGCTGGAATATATTGATCGCCGCTATCTTTGGGGCTTGCCGTGCCGTAATAACTTCTATGACACGGATATTTATGCCTATGAACGGGAGCTGATGTATCTGCGGCGGGCACTGATGGGACGCGGCTTATCGCATATACATTCCTATGCGACGGGCACGAGCATTACGAAAGAAAATTTCCTTGCGGGTCGGTTTGAAGCCAAAGACGTCTTTATTTTTCTCGACTACCGCGACATGGAGCATTTCCGCGATGCGACGGTGCTGGACAGCGGTATGTACGCCTGTATCTATCTCGACCGTTATGACGACGAGGTCTGCTATGCCGAGCGGCTTCTCGAAGCCTGCCGACGTAACGGCTGGCATATCAGCGGCGACTATATCTGCGAGGTGCTGACGGAATTCAACGTCTTTGACAGTAACCGACGGAACATGTTTCTGCGTTTGCAGGTGCCGGTGACATTCGGCGAACAATAATTGTGAATTTTTTGAAAATCATATTGACTCTCATCCGACATGAGAGTGTATAATAAAGTAAAAGAGCGGAGGAGCAGGGCTTTTATTCCGCTGTATATAAATTTTCAAGGAGGAATTTCACATGGAAAAAATCAAAGTTGTACAGTACGGTTGCGGCAAGATGAGCAAGTACATTCTTCGGTATCTGTACGAGCACGGCGCACAGATCGTCGGTGCTATCGATGTCAATCCCGCCGTTGTCGGTCAGGATGTCGGCGATTTTGCGGGGCTCGGTCTGAAAACGGGCATCATCATTTCAAACGATGCGGACAAAGTGCTTGACGAATGCGATGCCGATGTTGCTATCGTAACGTTGTTCAGCTTTATCGGCGACATCTATGAGCACGTTGAAAAATGCGTGACGCGTGGTATCAACGTTATCACCACATGCGAAGAAGCTATCTATCCCTGGACAACTTCGGCGGCGCAGATCAACCGTCTTGACTCCATAGCCAAAGAGACCGGTTGCACTATCACCGGCAGCGGTATGCAGGATATTTTCTGGATCAATATGGTGGCGCTTGTTGCGGGCGGCTGCCACAAGATTACAAAGATCAAAGGCGCTTACAGCTATAACGTCGATGAATACGGTCTGGCTCTCGCCAAGGCTCACGGTTGCGACCTGACAAAAGAAGAATTCGAGCAGCAGATCGCTCATCCCGATTCCTTCGAGCCCTCCTATGCATGGAACGCAAGCGAAGCTCTGGCAAACAAGCTCGGACTGACAATCAAATCCATCACACAGAAACACGTTCCGTGCATTATAGATCACGACATCGAGTCATCCACGCTCGGCAAGACAATCAAGGCGGGGCGTTGTATCGGTATGTCCGCTGTCGTTACTATCGAAACAATGCAGGGCATTACGATCGAAGAAGAGACAATCGGCAAGGTTTACGGTCCCGATGACGGCGATATGTGCGACTGGAAGATCACAGGCGAGCCTGATACCGAGTTCCATGTTGTCAAGCCCGCAACGGTAGAGCATACCTGCGCTACGGTTGTCAACAGACTGCCCAGTCTTATCAATGCTCCCGCCGGCTACGTTACAGCTGATCAGCTTGATCCCAACGAGTACCTGACATACCCGATGGAATTCTATTGCTGAGTGCTTTCGAACTGACCGTTGTAAACCATACTTCACATTGGATTTCCCCCCGACCGCCAGATGTCGGGGGGATTTTTGCGGTAGCGGGCTTGCACTTGACCGAAATCGGCAAAAACTTAAAAGTAATGCGGGAGCGCAGGCTTGTTTTTGGAGACGCGACCCTGAAAAGCGTCATATTTCCGGCTTGCGGACATTGCTCGCCGATAGCTTTTGAAGTTTATTGACAACCGCGCGGCAGGAAGTTATAATAAACGTAAGCGATACTTGTAAAACGGTGTAACGGAACAGGGAAACGCGAAGCAAGCGGACACTTGACGTCGCGGCATTTATCCGAGAGAGTGCTTTGCGCTTTCGGAACTCACCGGGGAAGGTGCGGAATGAATTATATAAGAATCACAAAGGACAATATTGACAAAGAACACATCTGCTGCGCCATGTCGGGCAGTCAGAGCGTTGCAAAAAAGGAATGGATGAAGAATCGCTTTGACGACGGGCTCGTTTTTTACCGCAGCGAGGAGCGCGGCAAGTGCTTCATCGAATATGTTCCGGCTGAAAATGCATGGGTGCCGATTGACGCCACGGGGTATATTTATATCAACTGCCTGTGGATTGCGGGGGCGATGAAGGGTCACGGATATTCAAACGAACTGCTTTCCGAATGTATCCGCGACGCAAAGTCGCAGGGCAAAAAGGGCATTTGTATTCTTTCCGCCGAGGGCAGGAAAAGAGAATTCCTTTCCGACCCGAAATATATGGCGCATAAAGGTTTTACCGTCGCCGACGTGTCGGACTGCGGGATAAATCTTATGTATCTTCCGCTTGATCCGGGTGCCGAGCCGCCGAAGTTCAAGGACTGCGCAAAGCACCTGACAGCGGACGGAGAAGGCTTTGTGCTTTATTATACCGACCAGTGCCCGTTTACTTATTACTGGGTGTCGCGGGTGCAGGAAGTTGCAAAGGAAAACGGAATTCCGCTCAAAGCCATTCATATAACAAGCAGGGAAGAGGCGCAAAGCGTCCCCGCTCCCGTCACGACCTATGCGCTGTTCCGCGACGGAAAATTTGTAACTCATGCGATACAGTCGGATAAGAAATTTCTTACGCTTGCGGGCTTGAAATGACTTTTGTAATGACTTGCGGAAGGAGAGGGAAAATGGTCAATATAAGACGGGCGGGGCGCGGCGATGAAAAACACCTTGCCCATATACAGACCGAAAGCTGGAAGGCGGCTTTCGACAAAATAATTCCTTCGGAGCTGCTCTCAAAATGCACTGAAACCGAACGCGTCACCGCTATGTACAGAAGACTTATGAATGAGAATAAGGGAAACGGTTACATATTGGAAATCGACGGAAAGCCTCATTGCATTGCATGGTGGGATGAGACAAGAGAGAAGGATATGGCGGGATTTGCGGAGCTCATCTGCATTCATTCTCTCAGGGATAACTGGCACAAAGGCTATGGGCAAATGATGATGGAGAAGGTGCTTGACGACGCCAAAAACGCCGGATATACCGGGATAATGCTTTGGGTTTTTGAGGACAATGCGCGCGCAATAAGATTTTATAAGGCGAGCGGGTTTGTCGCAAGCGGAAGAAAACAGCCCGCTTTCGGCGCGGTGGAGGAAATGTATGTAAGAAAGCTGTAAATTGCGTGTGGAAAGCATGAAGAAAAGGTGGCGGAGTATGGAAATAATGCCGATGAATAAAGAGTTTTTTGCGGGGAAGAAATTCACCGCCCTATAATTCACCCATAAAACTCAAAAACAGCACCCTCGCGGGTGCTGTTTTCATATGCATTTTATTTTGCAAAGTAGTTGACGGAAAGTATTGCGATTCCGAGGATGACGAGTATTCCGCCGGTTATGCGATTGAGAGTTTTCGGCTTGGCTTTGTTTGCAAAAAGCGCGGCAACCTGCGCGAATGCCAGCGTGCTCACGACGCATATTATAAGCGCCTTGATATCCGGTGCGCCGCCGATTGCAAAATGGCTGACAGCGCCGGTCAGTGCGGTTGCGCTCATGATGAAAACGCTTGTACCGACGGCGGTTTTAAGCTCGTAACCGAGAACGGACGTGAGGAGGAGGAGCATCATCATTCCGCCGCCCGCGCCGACAAACCCGCATATAAATCCGACGACGACACCGCCGATTACGGAGCGGATTGCTTTTTGCTTTGCAGTTGCGGTTTCAAATCGCTTTTTCGGCGCGACGACGGGCTTGACTATAAACTTGATACCGAGGAGAAGCGTCATGAACACGGAGAAATTGCCCATTGTTGTTTTCGGAACAACACTTGCAACATAGCTTCCGACCATTGTAAAGCAGAGAACGGAAACCATCATTATAATGCCGTTTCTGATATCAAGATGTTTGTTTTTTCCATATGTTATGGCGGACACGGCGCTTGCGAGAACGTCGCTCGCGAGGGCTATTCCGACTGCCATATACGGATCCATATCAAGAAATGTGATGAGCATGGGACTGATTACGGCTGCCGCGCTCATTCCGGCAAAGCCCGTGCCGAGTCCGGCTCCGAGCCCTGCAAGTATACATATGATAACTTCAAACATTGCTTTGCTTTTCCTTTCCGAGCTTTGCTATGTTTTCCGTGACTTTTTCTGTCATGCGGGCAAAGGCAGTAAGCTCATCCTCCGTAATTCCGTCCTTCAGAACGCAGGTGAAATGCTTTTGCATTTTTTGTCCTTCGGAAATGACGTCTTTTGCTTTTTCTGTCGGCACAAGGCGGTGCTTGCGACGGTCGCTCGGATCATCCTCCCGCAAAATAAAGCCGCTGTTTATAAGTGACTCCACCGTAACGGAGGCGATCCCGCTTTTTATTCCGCGCGTGCGACAGACGTCCTGTGCGGTATTGTATTGCGGGTTGTTTGCAAGGAAGAGAAGAATGTCAAAGCCCGTTTGATTTATGCCGTACTTTCTGCATATCGGCGCGCACAGCCCGGCATAAGCGTTTGATAGCTTCTTACCGACTGTCATAAATTCGATTGCTGTCATCAGACACCTCAAAATATTTTAATATTAGAATATCTATTATTATAATATCGATAATTAAAAATGTCAATAGTCATAAAAAATATTTTGCCGCGGACAGATAAAATTTATCTGACTTGCAGATATAAAGACCGATTTTGCTT
>ERZ1026854.971-NODE-971-length-19210-cov-5.792065_pt1 | contig 19210 bp, 19 predicted proteins | sample MGYA00380157_ERZ1026854 | MGnify/ENA primary metagenome ERZ1026854 (study PRJEB33269, sample SAMEA4719793) | human gut metagenome | biome: human-associated habitat; feature: organic feature; material: feces | place: Cameroon | collected 2013-10 ...
GGGGTTCCGTGCCAGGTATTCAGATAAATCTGTCCTTCTTTTTTGACAAAACGTCCCGGGAAAGAAGAATCATTCACAAGATAGCCGGCGCGGCTGAGTGCTCTGTAATAAGCAACAGAACCGGTACGTACAAAATGTACTCCGGTGATGGAATTCTTGTGAAGCTTCTCACGGATCTCCTGTTCAACACTTTTGTGAACAGAGAGAACGAGAGTGAATTTGTGATAGGGTTCTTTGCAGAGTTCTTTTAATAAGGAAAGAATATTACTTTCCAGAGCCTTGCCACTTCTGGATTCCAGCAGGATCATACGGGGATCCAGGCCGTTCTTTTCATAAAATGTATTGTAAAAAGGATACCAGCTGCCGTTTCGCAGTTTCTTTTTTACTTTGCCAAGAAAGCTCATTTTGTACGAATTCCCTTCCATAATAAATATATAGATAAATATAACAAATGCAAAAACTCATGTCAATGTCAGGGAAGAGTGGAAAATATTTTACCCCGATTCGAAATATTTTCCTGTTTTGAAAAAAAAACAATGTTGTTATAATAATATCAGATTTAAGAAAAGGGAGGAAAGAGCCGTGTCTGAATATGTTCTTGAACTTAAAGGCATAACAAAGATTTTCCCGGGCGTTAAGGCACTGAACAATGTACAGTTTCAGTTAAAACCTGGTGAAGTTCACGCACTTATGGGTGAAAACGGTGCTGGTAAATCTACATTTATTAAAGTAATTACCGGTGTACATAAGGCAGAAGAAGGCGAGATGTTCTTAAATGGACAGAAGGTGGATTTCAAAGGACCAAAAGATGCACAGGCAGCAGGTATCGCAGCCGTATATCAGCATCCGACATCTTATCCGCATCTGACCGTTGCTGAAAATATTTTTATGGGTCACGAAATCATCAAAAACAGAATGATTCAGTGGAAAGCCATGAACACAGAGGCAAATAAACTTCTGAAACAGCTGGATGCAGATTTTGATGCAACAGCAGAAATGGGAACATTAAGTGTTGCACAGCAGCAGATGGTTGAGATTGCAAAGGCAATGTCTACCAATGCAAGAATCATCATTCTTGATGAGCCTACTGCAGCACTGACAAGATCTGAATCTGAAAAGCTTTATACACTGGTTGATAAATTAAAAGCTGACGGAGTTTCTATTATCTTTATTTCTCATCGTTTTGAAGATATGTACCGTCTGGCATCCAGAGTTACAGTATTCCGTGATTCTCAGTACATCGGAACCTATGATGTAGATGGAATCACAAATGCAGATCTGATCAAAGCAATGGTTGGTCGTGAGATCAAAGACCTCTTCCCGAAACCGGAAGTTAAGCTTGGAGATGAGATGCTCAGAATCGAACATCTTTCCAGAACAGGTTACTTTAAAGATGTTTCTTTCGAAGTTCGTGCAGGTGAGATTCTTGGACTTACCGGTCTGGTAGGTGCAGGACGTACAGAAACTGTAGAAGCTGTCTGTGGTATTACACAGCCGGATTCCGGTAAGGTTTACCTGGAAGGCAAAGAAGTCCACATCAAACAGCCGTCTGATGCAATGGAAAAAGGTATCATCCTTCTTCCAGAAGACCGTCAGAAAGAAGGTCTGATCATGAGCTGGGGACTTGGAAGAAACGTAACACTTCCTACCATCAGCAAATATGCCAAGGGCGGTATCAATGATGAAAAGACAGAACGTGACCTTGCAAAGAAACTTCTTGAAGAAGTTGATACAAAGGCAGTTGATATTTTCCAGCCGGCAAGCTCTCTTTCCGGTGGTAACCAGCAGAAGGTTGTTGTTGCCAAGGCTTTAAGCCAGGAAATGAAAGTTGTTATCATGGATGAGCCTACAAAAGGTGTTGACGTAGGTGCCAAGGCAGAGATTTATGCTATTATGGGCGAACTTGCAAAGAAGGGATATGCAATTATCCTGATTTCTTCCGAAATGCCAGAGATCCTTGGTATGGCAGACCGTATCGTTGTAATGTGCAACGGCAGAAAGACCGGCGAACTGAGCCGTGGCGAAGCTACACAGGAGAGAATCCTTGAACTCGCTATGGAAAAAGGACATACAGGGGGTGCTGAATAATGGAAAAGAAGTCAGTCATGAAGAAGATCACAGGCTCCCGTGAAGCACTGCTTGCGATTGTCCTGGTTGTTCTCTTCGTAATCATTACAGCAATTAATCCATCATTCCTGACTCCAAAGTCACTGATGGATATGCTGAAAAATAATGCAGTAACAATGGTAATGTCACTTGGTATGCTCTGTGTAATGCTTGTTGGCGGTATTGATATTTCTATCATGTCAACACTTGCATTGTCAGGTATGAGTATTGGTATGCTTCTGAAATACGGACATATCTCCAATACATTCCTTGCTTTTGTGATTGCTCTTGCAATCGGTGTTGCATGTGGAGTTGTTGTTGGTCTGGTAATCTCCAGAGCAGATGTTCCTCCGATCATCGCAACAATGGGCTTCATGTATGTATACCGTGCAATGGGATATCTGGTATCTCATGGTGGTGAATGGGCCAGTGCAGCAGCACTTGGAACCTTCAAGAATTTTGCAACAACAAAACTTCTTGGCATTAACTGTGTAATCTGGGTGATCATTGTATGTTATGTATTTTTCTTCTGGTTTATGAAATGGACCAGAACAGGCCGTATGATCTATGCGGTAGGAAGTAACCCGAGTGCAGCAGAAGTTTCCGGTATCAATGTAAAGAATATCAAACTTCTTGTTTATACGATCATGGGTCTTCTTGCAGGTCTTGGCGGTGCTCTTCAGGTTTCTGTATATGCATCCGCAATGCCTGATATGCAGTACGGCGGTGAAATGGATGTTATCGCAGCCTGCGTTATCGGTGGTGTAAGCATGAGCGGTGGACGTGGTACAGTAGTAGGTGCTTTACTTGGTTCCCTGATCCTTGCAACAATCGCCAAAGCGCTTCCGCTGATTCCATTCTTCAACCAGTTATGGCTGAATACCATCAAAGGTGTTATCATTCTGGTAGTAGTAGTTATGAACGTAATTCTTCAGCGTATTGCTGATAAGAATGCACTGAAAGGAAGGGAGATGTAATCATGGCTGGAAAATCTGGAAGAAGTATTAATAATGTGCCGGAAAGCCCAGTGAAGAAAATGATCTTCTCCTGGGAGGGAATCCTGGTTCTTCTGTTTATCGGAATCAATATTTTCTGTGCACTGTTTTCTGAGTATTACAACCTGAGCAGTCTGCTCCGTCAGATGCCGGTTTATCTGGCAGAAGTATTCCTGATGCTGCCAATGGCTTATATCCTTGTCCTTGGTGAGATCGATATTTCTGTAGGTGCTATTGTTTGTCTTGCAGCAACTATGAGCTGTATCGTCTGCAACACAAATGCACCATTTATCGTAGTAGTACTTACAGCACTTATTGTTGGTACTGTCTGCGGTGCGATCAATGGCTTTATCCTGACAAAATTCCAGGAACTGCCTCCAATGATCGTAACACTGGCAACACAGATCATCTTCCGTGGTATCTCCGAGATCGTTCTTGGAAGCGGCGGTAGTATTTCTGCAAGCAACACAGATGGTTTCCGTGCAATCGGCGGAAAGGTAGGAAGTGTTCCATATATTCTTTTCCTGGTACTTATCCTTTCTGTAATCTTTGCAATCATCTTAGGTAAAAGTACATTTGGACGTCGTGTATATGCAATCGGAACAAACCGTCTGACAGCATACTACTCAGGTGTTCATGTACAGAAAATCCGTTTCGTGATCTACACGATCATGGGTACAGTTTCAGGACTGTGTGCACTGTTCCTGGTATCTTCCTCATACGGTGCAAACACAACAACAGGTAACGGATTTGAAATGGATGCCATCGCAATGGCAGTATTCGGAGGTATCTCCTCCACAGGTGGTAAAGGTAATATCGCCGGCGGTGTAATTTCCGCATTCATCATTGTTTGTCTTCGTGTAGGACTTGGACAGAGAAACGTCAACGCACAGGTTATCCTGCTGATCATTGGTGTTCTTCTGATCGCAGCAGTTGGTCTTCCGAACATCATTGGCAATGTAAAACGTTCTTTAAGCGTTAAGAAGGGTTGATGTAACTGTTCACAGGTAATTAATCTGAGATTTATATCAGAACTAACTAAGTAAGTGGCTGCTCTCTCGTAGCAGGGGAGCAGTTGCAAATAAAAACTATATTTTTCCAAGGGAGGAAAACAAAATGAACAAAAAAGTAATTAGCGCACTTCTTTGTGGAGCAATGGTTCTTGGCTGTGCAGCACCGGTTATGGCAGCTGACAAAGCAGGAGACGGACAGAAAATCGCACTGGTTGGTAAATCAGCAGGTAACGCATTCTTTGAAATCGCTGCAAAAGCATTTAAAGAAACAGCAGAAGCTGAAGGCGCAACAGTAGATGTTGTTTACCCGGAAGCAGCTACAGCTGATGCACAGATCAAAGTTCTTGATAACCTTATTTCACAGCATCCAGATGCAATCTGCATCTCTGCAAACGATGTTAACGCTCTTCAGGCTAAACTGGAAGAAGCTATGGACGAAGGAATCAAAGTATCTTCTTTTGACTCCGCTCCGAATAAAGACAGCCGTCAGATCTTCGTAAATCAGGCTGGTACACAGCAGGTTGGACAGGCTCTTATGGATGCAGTTCTTGATATCTCCGGTGGAGAAGGACAGTTCGCTATCCTTTCTGCAACATCTCAGTCTGCAAACCAGAACGCTTGGATCGACGCTATGAAATCCATCATGGAAGGCGACGAGAAATACAGCAAACTTGAACTTGTTGAAGTAGCTTATGGTGATGACGAACCTCAGAAATCTACAGACCAGACAGCAGCTCTTCTTCAGAACTACCCAGATCTGAAAGTTATCTGCGCACCTACAACAGTTGGTATCGCTGCAGCAGCTAAATACCTTCAGGACAACGAATCTGCTTGCAAACTGACAGGTCTTGGACTTCCATCTGAAATGGTTGAATATACAGGTGATGACGATGCACATTCCTGCCCATACTTCTATCTGTGGGATATGCAGGGTCTTGGAAAACTTTCTGCTTACACAACAATGGCACTTGTAAAAGGTGACATCACAGGCGCACTTGATGAAACATTTACAGCTGGTGATATGGGTGAATTCACAATTACACAGGCTGATGACGAAGGAACAGAAGTTGTTCTTGGTCTGCCTCTGCAGTTCACACCAGAAAACGTTGAGGAGTACGCAGCACTGTACTAATCAGAGCAATATAATGTTAAAGTTTTTCTGAATATGATAAATCCTTAAAAATCCTTTAAAAATCCTTAAAAAACAGGGCGGAGCCGATGTGGCTTCGCTCTGTTTTTTTGAGGATATATTGCTTTATATTATCTGTGCATGGTAGAATAGAGGCAGTTAGGAATAATAGCAGCAAAGAAAGCAGGAATAGCAGATGCAGCAGATTTTATTGGATCGCTTAAGAGTTATTACAGAAGAAGAACAGCGTATTCTGGATGGTGTGGCAGAAGTAGATAAAGATCTCTACACTTCCGGAAAGGATTTTACAGTGGACAGTGCCAAGATGCTCAGCGAGGGCAAACTGATCGCGGTACGTACCCATACACGATTTGTTCATTTTCCCTCACACAGACATAATTTCATTGAAGTACTTTATGTCTGTCAGGGACAGCTTACGAATATCATCGGCGGTAAAGAGGTCGTGATTCATGAAGGTGAACTGTTGTTTCTGAATCAGTTTACCAGACATGAGATACTTCCGGCTGGCGAAGAGGATATAGCGATCAATTTTATGATTCTTCCGGAGTTCTTTGATGTAGCATATACGATGGCTGGCAACAACAATGTGCTTGCAGATTTTCTCGTTAATGTGCTTCGACAGGATGAGGAACGTGGAGAATACTTGCATTTTAAAGTGGCAGAGGTTCTGCAGATCCAAAATCTTCTGGAAAACATGATCTACTCTCTTGTGACGGGAAAGGGTGATCAGAATCGCATTAATCAGACAACGATGGGGCTGATTTTTCTCTATCTTCTGGAATCCGTGCAGTATGCAGAAATGAGACTTCCGAACCAGTATGAAAATATGATCGCAATGACGACACTGGACTATATTGAACAGCAGTATAAAACGGCTACGCTTACTGAATTGTGTGAACAGCTGCATCTCCCGATGCACGTGCTCAGCAAAATGATTCGGAAAAACACCGGGTTTAACTTCAAGGAATTACTTCAGCGTAAGCGTCTGAATAAAGCTGTGGAGCTGATGTGTGAGACAGATCTGCCGATTGCCGATATCATTGCAGCGGTTGGATATGAGAACGGAAGTTATTTTCATCGAGTGTTCAGAGAACGCTATCATACAACTCCAAGGGCATTTCGGATAGCAAACAGTACAGAAGAACGAGTGAGACTGTAAGATGAATAATTGTGTGTGATGCGGAGATTAGAAGAAAAGAGAGTTTATGGAACATAAAAAAGGGACATGCAGATGTAATGATTTACATTTACGTGTCCCTTTAGATTTTATTTTATCTTTCGTATCAGACAAGAACTGTCCGTGATCATATAGAACATGAATGCAGAGAAACTGCGGTCCTGAATAATTGGAAAAGTTCTCTTTTGTGTTCTGTTCATTTGTACATATTCTAAAATCTGTGGTTAGTATATCACATGGCCAGATTTTTGACAAGCTCGATATCTGACGCTTTTACTTTGAGATTTGTCTCAATTACTTTGCCTTCAGCAGTTGTGATTTTTATCTCAATAAGTGTATCTTCTTTAACGGCAGTGCTGGCTGCCTGAAGAAATTTCGGGAACTTCGGATGATTCCGGGTAAAAGTCGCCCAGGAATTTTTTAACTGCATTAAATTGCCAAGATTCATGTAGAGTGCCTCCTAATTCTGATAATGAATCTGTTCGCTCTGAATTACTGGATAACAGATCAGAGTGTTGCTATTCAGATTTTCTCTGTGCATATCGACTGCACTGATTTGGTGATTTTCATAAGTTGTATAATAGTAGATTCCTTTTGTTGCATTGCAGCAGGATGTGTAGAGCGTAATCTCATATTTTCCCTCTGCAACTTCGCAGCATCCGCGCTGCTGATCAACAGAGCCAAGAATATGGAAAAACTGGCTGACACTTTCTGCTTCGGAATTGCCAGAGAAGGAATTCATCTTTGTGAAAGCAACGCGTGCGAAACGGGAAGCAGAGGACAAATCTCCCGGAAGCCCCAGTGCACCCATTCCGCGGCTGTAGGCATTAAGTGCCAGGTCATCTGAAAAAGTATTCACCGGTTGTTTCGGAGAAAGGTGCATATAGTTATTCAACTGGAACATCTGCTGTGGAAAAGGCGGGTTATTTGTGAGCACACCGACAGGATTATCGTAGATGTGCAGACCGTCTGTCATGGATTCCACGGTAATGGATGCCGTTTCATCTGAGATGATCCAGTGAAGCTGTGCCAGAGGGAACTGCTCACTGAACGGAGTGTTTGCCAGATTCATGTGAGCAAGAAGTTCGCGTGCTTCTGCGACAGAGGCACACTGACTTAAGATCCAAGGAATAAATTCAAACTGAGCGACGTTGTCTATATCTGGTTTTATATCGGCATAAGCAGCATTTCCAACAAAATTAAGTCCTGCCATGCCGACACCTTTTTCATTGATCGCATCATAATATAACGGATAATCTCCGGCTACATGTGCCATACCGATGATTGCGTAATGTGTTTCTTTTGAACCGGCATGACGGAAGTGAAAAGGATAATTCCGTGGAGTGATGGTGATCTGATCACCGTAAGAAAATTCGTAGTCCAGTGTTCTGCCGAAATAAAAATCTTTTGTTTTATATGTTGCAGCGGTACACATAATAATTCCTCCTTAGAAATTGAAATCTGCGTAATCTTCCGGTAAAAAACGATGATAAATGATATGGCAGCCTTCGTCTTTGAAACAATAGTAGTAGGGATCTTCCGGTCTGTCTGCAAAACGGATCAGCAGGTCAAATTCATCACCATCCATTTTTTTTGTAATTACATTCTCTGAATAAGTATGGAACAGATCCAGAATTTCATTCATGGTACAGCCGTGCTTTGCAACTAATTCTACAAGCTGCCGGATGAATTCGTTTGGTGCTGTATTGTCATGCACATAGACCGTGCCTTCTTCCGGGATGTGGAAACAGAAACGGTCGCCTTTGTGAGAGACTTCAATCTGTCCCAGTTTTTCTGTGAGAGAATCAGGCAGAGCATTCAGACGTTCCTGCATCTCATCGGCACTGTCGTTGGCAGAAAAGAAATGGTTCAGGGAAGAAAGCGGATAGTACAGACGGATATCTTCTTTGAAGAAACCGAGTTTGGCCTGTTCTTCCTTGACGATATCGATCAGATTTCGCTCAACTTTATCGTAACCCATAACGGGACCTCCTTTATAAGTTAAATTGCTGCAACATATTGTAGCAGATTCAAGCATAAAATACCAGAGCCGTTCGGAAAAAACAGAACGGACAGATTCGACAAAATGTTACAAAAATAGCTCGTTGACACTTAATGTATGTCAGGGTATCATATGATTAAGTAATCAAAAATATCTTTTTTATACAAATCTGAAGTTTATAAAATCTTGGCACATCGTCGGTATATTTCAATGAAAAATAATATAGGCAGTGTTAAGATGAAAAGAACTCTTTACCTGCTGAAGAAAAGGAGGAATGAAAATATCAATCTTCCAAGTGATGCAATTTATGAGTATGAAAAAGTTGTCTGAAAGATAAGAATGGAGAATTATTATGTTAGTTTTAGTATATCGTAAATGTAGTACCTGCCAGAAAGCCCTCAAATGGCTCGCCGAGCACAAAATCTTTTTTGACGAGCGTGCGATCGTAGAGGAAAATCCTACATACGAAGAACTCAAGGAATGGTATGGCAAAAGCGGAATGCCGCTGAAGAAATTTTTTAACACCAGCGGCATGATCTACAAGCAGATGAACCTTAAAGACAAGCTTCCGGAGATGACAGAGGACGAACAGCTTAGGTTACTTGCTACGAATGGCATGCTGGTCAAACGCCCGCTTGTAGTCGGGGAGGATTTCATTCTGACAGGATTCCGCGAGAAAGAGTGGGAAGAAAAGATTCGGGGGTAGAGATGATTCCTTTAAAATTGGAAACGTTACTTGCGGGCAAAACTGTTGAACAGAATCGAGTAGAGTATAAAGAGGGATGGAATCCCAATGATATTATCCATACAATCTGTGCGTTTGCGAATGATTTTCATAATGTAAATGGTGGATATCTTGTTATTGGGATAAAAGCAGAAGATGGAATTCCAGTCCTTCCACCGCAGGGGCTTCCGGCAAACCGTCTGGATTCCATCCAACAGGAAATTTTTCAGTATTGTAATATGATTACACCAAGATATATTCCAAGAATTGAAGTAATCGATTATAAAAATTCAGGAACATTTTTAATTTATCTGTGGTGCAGCGCCGGTGACAGTGGGCCGTATCAGGCACCGGTAGATGTATATGCAGAAAAAGGGAAGAAAAAAGATAAGCGCATGTATTATTGGATCAGACCGGCATCCCTGACGGTTGCAGCTGACAGAGAAGAAATTGCAGATTTATTTGACAAATTCAATTCGGTACCGTTTGATGATCGCATCAATCGTAAAGCTACAACAGCAGATATACGGCGTGGATATCTGGAAGATTTTTTGAGAGACAGCAGGAGTTCACTGGTTGATGAAATTAATAAAAGCTCTATGGAAGACCTTTTGATATCTTTAGAAGTGGCAGATGAAACAGATACGGAACTGGATATACGAAATATTGGTGTGCTTATGTTTACGGAAAGACCGGATAAATTTATTCCGGGAGCACAGATTGATCTTGTGAAATTTAATACAGAAGAAGCAGAAGGATCAGACGATTTTTTTGAAAAGACGTTTTATGGTCCAATCTGGAAACAGGTTCGAGATGTCCTTGATTATATTAATACCAATATTATAGAAGAAAAGGTTGTTAAGATACAAGGACGGGCAGAATCAGAGCGTTATGTGAATTATCCTTATAATGCGCTGGAAGAGGCTCTTGTAAATGCAGTGTTTCATAAGTCGTACAGAGAACCGGAACCAGTAGAAGTTCGAATTTATGTAGATCGTATCATGATTATTAATTATCCGGGTGTAGATAAATATATCAGTCAGGAAAAATTTAAGTCTGGAAAAGCAAGAGCGCGCAAATATCGCAACAGAAGAATTGGAGAGTTTTTTAAAGAAATCGATTTGTCCGAAAAACAGGGAACCGGAATTACAAAAATTCTCAGAGAGCTAAAAAAGAATGGTTCTCCAGCCCCACTTTTTGATATGGATGAAGAGCGAAACTATCTCGAAACTACCATTTTTATAAGAAACGGATTTAATCAGAGTACAATGTCCGAAAAAATGTCCGAAAAAATGTCCGAAAAAAACAGCAGGGACAGTTGGGAAAATAATCTGGATTATAGGGTGATAATAGATCAGAAATCCTTTTGGGTAGAGGAAAAGCATTCAACAATGTCAGAACTGGAATTAGAAAGACTGCACCGGTTACTGGCATATATGGAGCAGATAAAAGGATTTACTGCGATAACCAGTGCCAAAGCAGCAAAGATTCTGGATATCCAGCCAAAAACAGCGGCTCGACTACTCTCGAAGGCAGAAAAAAATAGTATTTTCGAAAGTGAAGGCAAGACAAAGAACAAAATCTACAGATTAAAACACATTTCCTGATGAAAATCATGAAGAAATACGAAGTCTGAAGTTATATGTCAATATTTTTATACTGTAAAATTTTGGTTCGTGAAAGTTTTATCCATTTATCTATTGTATTTTTGTATGCATTCGTGTAAAATAGATTACAATTTAGTCTAGTAAAGCATGAACGCGTGAATCAAACTGTTATGCAGGAAATATTCGGCATCTGATAACGCGGCAGAAATACAATAGAGATGAAGGAGAGAGAACATATGGCAGATCATGAAATGTTGAATCTGGAAGAGATGGGCAACCTGAAAGATAGTATGGAGTTGCTCGGAGAAGAACTGATGAACGGACATCGGATCAACCCGAATCTGTTTGTGGAATATGATGTTAAGAGAGGACTTCGTGACTCCGCTGGTAAAGGTGTCCTGACCGGTCTTACAGAAATTTCAGATGTTACAGGATATGACCTCATCAATGGTCGTAAGATTCCGGCACACGGAAGACTGTATTATCAGGGATATAATGTAAATGATATTGTGGATGGCCTTAAAGATCGCAAGTTTGGATTTGAGGAGACCATTTATCTTTTAATGTTTGGAAGACTTCCGTCTGAAAAAGATATGGAAATGTTCAAAAATGTTATGGAGAGTTTTGAGACACTGTCAGGACGATTTGTTCGAGACGTTGTTATGAAAGCATCAAACGGTGATATCATGAATGCAATGCAGAGATGCATTCTGACTCTGTATACCTATGATTCCAGACCTGAGGATATTTCAGCAGAAAATGTTCTTCGTCAGAGTCTGGAAATGATCGCAAAGCTGCCATTGATCGCAGTGTATTCCTATCATGCGTACAGACATTTCCGGCGGGATGAGATGCTGTTTATACGTAATCCGGAAAAGGGACTTTCCCTTGCGGAAAATATTCTTCTGATGCTCAGACCAGACGGAAAATACACGGAACTGGAAGCTAAGGTTCTTGATATCGCTCTGATCCTTCATGCAGAGCATGGCGGTGGAAATAACTCTACATTTACTACACATGTAGTAACTTCATCCGGTACAGATACCTACTCCTCAGTTGCAGCATCCATCGGTTCGCTGAAGGGACCACGTCATGGAGGTGCAAACCTTAAGGTTCAGAACATGTTTGAAGATATCAAGGCAAATGTCAAAGACTGGACTGATGAAAAAGAAGTAGAAGCATATCTTCGTAAGATCCTGAATAAAGAAGCATTTGACCATTCAGGTCTGATCTACGGTATGGGACACGCTGTTTATACCCTGTCCGACCCGCGTGAAGTGATCCTTAAAAAATTTGCAAGAGATCTTGCAAAGGAAAAGGGCATGATGAAAGAATTTGCACTTTATGAGCTGGTAGAACGTCTTGGTGGAAGTCTTGTCATGGAACAGAGAAAGCTTTTCAAAAATGTCTGTGCAAACGTAGACTTTTACAGTGGTTTCGTATATACTATGCTTGGGATCCCTAAAGAACTGTTTACACCGATTTTTGCAATTGCACGTATTCCGGGATGGAGTGCTCATCGTCTGGAGGAAATCCTCAATGCAAGTAAAATCATACGTCCGGCATATAAATATGTTGGACATCATGCAGAATTTATTCCTTTTGATGAGAGAGAATCAGAAGAAGGCTGCGAGGAAGTGCTGAAAGATCTGGAGAAAGGATCAGAAGCAGAATCGGAGACAGAAGCTCAGGGAGAAATTAATGAGAAAGAGGCGCAGCGTAAAGAAGAAGCGCGCCCTGAGGAGAAGGACAAATAATGAAACAGGTAATTTTAACAGGTGACCGCCCTACCGGAAAACTTCATGTAGGACATTATGTAGGATCATTGAAGGAACGTGTAAGACTTCAGAATTCCGGAGATTATGATGAAATTTTTATTATGATTGCAGATGCGCAGGCACTGACAGATAATGCTGAACATCCGGAGAAAGTACGTCAGAATATTATTCAGGTAGCTCTGGATTATCTGGCTTGTGGTATTGATCCGGCTAAATCTACGATCTTCATTCAGTCCATGGTTCCGGAACTGACAGAGTTGACATTTTATTATATGAACCTCGTTACAGTAGCACGTGTTCAGCGTAACCCTACAGTCAAATCCGAGATTCAGATGAGAAACTTTGAAGCAAGCATCCCGGTGGGATTCTTCTGCTATCCGATCAGCCAGGCGGCAGATATTACAGCATTCCGTGCAACACATGTGCCGGTTGGTGAGGATCAGCTTCCAATGCTTGAGCAGTGCAAGGAAATTGTACACAAATTCAACACAGTATATGGCGAGACTCTGACAGATCCAAAAATCGTCCTGCCGTCCAATAAGGCATGCTTACGTCTGCCAGGTATCGATGGTAAGGCTAAAATGAGTAAATCTCTTGGTAACTGCATCTATCTTTCTGATGAAGAGGCAGATGTTAAGAAGAAGATCATGTCCATGTTTACTGACCCGAATCATCTTCGCGTAGAGGACCCGGGACGTGTAGAAGGCAACCCGGTATTCATCTATCTGGAAGCATTCTGCAAACCGGAGTATTTCCCGGAATTCCTTCCGGAATACCAGAACCTTGAAGAACTTGAGGATCACTACCGCAGAGGCGGACTTGGTGATGTCAAAGTTAAAAAATTCCTGAACAAGGTAATGCAGGCAGAACTTGGACCGATCCGTGCAAGAAGAAAAGAATGGGAACAGCGTATCCCGGATGTTATGGATATCCTCAAAGAGGGAAGCAAGGTTGCCGAGGCAAAAGCAGCTGAGACCCTGAATGATGTCAAGGCATCTATGAGAATCAATTATTTTGACAGTGACCAGTCAGATATGTATCAGAAATAAATGAGAACGTGAACATATTATGATATTACAAATGTTTGTTGACATATTCCAAAATCGAATGCTATAATGTGTTCTATTCCGAGAGGAACTAAGCAGACGAAGAAGTCTATATAGGATTTCTTTGCCTGCTTTTTTTATTTTCAATAAACAAAAGGAGGAAATGTAATGCGTTTAAATCCAAAGGAACAGGAAAAGCTTATGCTCCATATGGCAGGAAATCTGGCAAAAGAGCGGAAGGAACGAGGCGTGAAATTGAATTATGTGGAAGCAGTTGCCTATATCAGCTCAGAGCTTCTTGAACTGGCAAGAGATGGCAAGGAAGTAGTAGAACTGATGCAGCTTGGAACCAAAATGCTGACAAAGGCCGATGTTATGGACGGCGTTGCAGATATGGTACATGAAGTACAGGTAGAGGCAACATTTCCGGATGGAACCAAACTTGTAACAGTACATAATCCGATTCAGTAAAGGAGGACAACGATGAAAATTGGTGAAATCATTCCGATGGACAGAGAGATTACTTTAAACGAGGGAAAACCTGTGGTTACGATTAAGGTAGCGAATACCGGAGACCGTCCGATCCAGGTTGGCTCACATTTCCATTTTTTTGAGGTGAATCGTTATCTCAAATTTGACAGAGAAAAAGCATATGGCTTTCATCTGGATATTCCGTCAGGAACTTCTGTACGTTTTGAACCAGGTGAAGAAAAAGAAGTCCAGCTGACAGCAATTGGCGGAACAAAGAGAGTATTTGGACTGAATGACCTGACCTGCGCTCAGATTTCAGAAGTCAACAAAGAAGCAGCTCTTAATAATGCCCGTACAAAAGGCTTTATGCCAAAAGCGTAATTCTAAAAGGAGGAAACAGATTCATGAGTGTAAAAATTTCCGGTGAAAAATATGCAATGATGTATGGCCCGACAACTGGAGATAAAGTACGTCTGGCAGATACAGATCTGATCATTGAGGTAGAAAAAGACTATACCACCTATGGTGATGAAATTAAATTCGGAGGCGGCAAGACTATTCGTGATGGTATGGGACAGTCCGTTAAGACAACCAGTGCAGACGGCGATCTTGATCTGGTTATCACAAACGCGCTGATCGTTGACAGTACAGGAATCGTCAAAGCTGATATCGGTATCAAGGACGGCAAGATCAAAGGAATCGGTAAAGCAGGAAATCCGAGTGTGATGGATGGTGTGACACCGGGCATGACAGTAGGTGCTTCTACAGAAGCCCTTGCAGGTGAAGGGATGATCGTAACAGCAGGTGGTATTGACACACATATCCATTTTATCTGCCCACAGCAGATTGATTGTGCACTGTATTCCGGTGTGACTACAATGATCGGTGGAGGAACAGGTCCGGCAGATGGAACAAATGCAACAACCTGTACACCTGGACCATGGAATATGGAAATGATGCTCAAGGCAGCAGAAGAATATCCGATGAATCTTGGTTTTCTTGGAAAAGGAAACTGCTCTGATGAAAAGCCACTGATCGAACAGGTAAAAGCAGGTGCCATGGGACTCAAGATCCATGAGGACTGGGGAGCAACTCCGGCGGTTATCGATCATTGCCTGAATGTGGCAGATGAATATGATGTACAGGTGGCAATCCACACAGATACACTGAATGAAGGTGGATGCGTAGAGGATACCATCAATGCTATTGGTGGAAGAACCATCCATACATACCATACAGAAGGTGCCGGCGGCGGACATGCACCGGACATCATCAAGGCTGCAGCAACACCGAATATCCTTCCTTCTTCTACAAACCCGACAATGCCATTTACTGTAAATACACTGGATGAGCATCTGGATATGCTGATGGTATGCCATCACCTTGATAAAAAAATTCCGGAGGATGTTGCTTTTGCTGATTCTCGTATCCGTCCGGAGACGATTGCAGCAGAGGATGTTCTTCATGACATGGGCGTATTCAGTATGATGAGCTCTGATTCCCAGGCAATGGGACGTATCGGAGAGGTTATCACCCGTACATGGCAGACAGCAAGCAAGATGAAAGGGGAGAGAGGTCCTCTTCCGGAAGATGAAGGTCATGGAAATGATAACTTCCGAGTAAAGAGATACATCTCAAAATATACGATCAATCCGGCAATCACCCATGGTATTTCAGAATATGTAGGATCTGTAGAACCAGGAAAATATGCTGACCTTGTTCTCTGGAACCCGGCATTCTTCGGAGCAAAACCGGACATGGTTATCAAAGGCGGAATGATCATTGCGTCCAAGATGGGAGATGCCAATGCTTCCATTCCGACAACTCAGCCAGTATTCTACCAGCCGATGTTTGCAGCACATGGAAAAGCAAAATATGCTACTTGTCTGACCTTCGTATCCAAGGCAGCCATGGAAGAAAACGTCAAGGAAAAATATGGACTGGAAAAAACAGTTCTTCCGGTAGAAAACTGCCGAAACATCGGAAAGAAAGATATGGTATTTAATGATAAGACACCGGAGATCACAGTGGATCCGGAGACATACGAAGTAAAAGCCGACGGTGTCAGCATCACATCAAAACCGGCAAAAAAACTTCCGCTGACACAGCTGTATAACTTATTCTGATGACTTGCTGAGGAGGGCATAAATGTTAGGTGTTTGTTTATTATTTGTAGGAATTGTCCTGATCAACAACGGTATCTGCAACTTTTATAAAGTTGATGGAAAATCTCTCGCAGTGATGAATATTTTTACAGGAGGTTTATCACTGTTTATCAACTTTGTGAATCTTGTTCAGGGCAACTATTATGCGGCAGGTACAGGACTTCTGTTCTGCTTTACCTATTTGTTTGTAGCAATCAACAATATTTTTAAACTGAGCAGTATCCCATTTGCATGGTTCTCCACATTTGTAGCGATCAATGCAGTGGTATTTGGAACTCTGGAAGGCTTTATCGGAAGCACAGCACTTGGAATTCAGCCGGATATCCGCTGGGCAGCAATCTGGTATCTCTGGGCAATCCTCTGGGGAACATCTTTTGTAGAAGACATCATGGGGAAAAAGCTTGGAAAATTTGTTCCGGCACTTCAGGTGTTCGAGGGTATTGTTACTGCCTGGATTCCAGGTGTACTGATGCTGATCGGAAAATGGTAAATTTGTAAAAATATCCGTGAGGAGGAACTTATAATGATTTGTGAAAAAATTCTGGGAAAACTGACTGATGAGGCATTCGCAGGAAAAAAAGTAGATTATGTGGATATTCACTGGGATGAAGCCTTTAAAAAACTTCACAGAAAAACAAGTCAGGGAGGTACAGAGCTCGGAATCCGTCTGGATGACTCTGTACTGACCAGAGGCCTGAATCAGGATGATGTTCTTGCAGTGGAGGGTGATACCGTGTATGCGGTAAATATCCCTCCCTGTGAGGTTATTGTAGTCACAGTGGACAAACATCATCCACATATGGTTGCAAAGGCGTGCTATGAGATCGGAAATCGTCATGCACCACTGTTCTGGGGAGCAGAGGAAGGAACTTTCATCACTCCTTACAATGAACCAATGAAGGTGATGCTGGATAAACTTCACGGTGTTTCCACAGAGGTAAAAGAGTCAAAACTGGATTTTGACAGAAGAATTTCAGCATCCGTTCATTCTCATACCCACTAGGAGGTACGTCTATGACAGAAGGAACAGCTAAATTTTTCCTGCTTCAGGTTAATGACGCTTTATTCCCGATTGGGGGATACTCCCACTCCTATGGCCTGGAAACTTATATCCAGAAGGGCATAGTCCATGATGAGGACAGTGCAGAGAAATTTATCCATAAGCGTCTGAAATATAATTTTTTGTATAATGAATTTATGGCAGTGAGGCTTGGCTGGGAATATGCAGTCTGCAATAATCTGGAAGCAATCTCAGAACTGGAAGAGATTATGGAAGCCGGAAAAATTCCGCGTGAGACAAGAGAGGCCAGCAGAAAACTTGGCTCCAGATTTATCAAAACACTGTCAGCACTTGAACTCCCGATGAACAACAGTATTTTTGAAAAATACAGAGAATCACGAAAAGGAAAAAGCGTGCATCATGCAGTGGCATACGGGGTTTTCTGCGGTGCAGCAGGTATTACACGAGAAGAAGCACTGGAGCATTTCATTTATGCACAGACTTCAGCAATGGTCACAAACTGTGTAAAGACGATTCCGCTCAGCCAGTCTTCCGGACAGAAGCTTTTGAGCGGCAGTTATCCGCTTTTACAGGAACTGACAAAAAAAGTAACAGAACTTGGAACAGAATGGCTTGGCCTTTCAGGGCCGGGATTTGATCTTCGATGCATGCAGCATGAAGGTTTGTATTCAAGGATTTATATGTCCTGATACCAGGGATAAAACTTAGGGATAAAACTTCAAAAATGAGAGGATGAGGAAAAATGTCATATGTAAAAATTGGTGTGGCAGGACCGGTTGGTTCCGGAAAAACTGCCCTGATCGAATGTCTTACAAGACAGATGGCTTCTGAATACAGCATTGGTGTCATTACCAATGATATCTATACAAAGGAAGATGCGGAATTCTTAAGTAAAAACTCCGTTCTTCCACGAGAAAGAATCACAGGTGTGGAGACGGGTGGCTGTCCTCATACCGCTATTCGTGAAGATGCATCCATGAATCTGGAAGCAGTCGAAGAAATGATGGAAAAATTCCCGGATATTCAGATTCTGTTCATTGAAAGCGGCGGTGATAATCTTTCTGCAACCTTCAGTCCGGAGCTGGTAGATGCGACGATCTTTGTTATTGACGTTGCCGAAGGTGACAAGATTCCGCGTAAAGGTGGTCCTGGAATCACAAAATCTGATCTTCTTGTCATCAACAAAATTGACCTTGCACCGTATGTTGGAGCGGATCTCTCCGTTATGGACAGAGATTCCAGAAAGATGCGCGGCGACAGACCATTCCTTTTTACAAATATCCGCGGACTGGATGGTACGGATGCTGTAATTGAATGGATCAAAAAAAATGTACTCCTGGAAGGATGTTAAAGAGTGACGACAGAAAATAAATTTGGAAAGACATCGGAGGTAAGACTGGAAACAGAACTGCGCGACGGAAAAGTCGTATTGAGTGATGTGTTTTTTACAGCGCCTTTTAAGGTGATGCTTCCGTTTTATCTTCGTGAGGACTATATGCAGGTGATGGTGCTTTCGGCATCGGCCGGAATCATGGAAGGGGATGTGCAGAAGTTTGACATCCACGTAAATTCAGGTACCAGTATGGAATATCTGTCACAGGCATATGAAAAAATCCACAAAATGAAAGAGGGAATGGCAAGGCGAGAGACAAAGATCGTTGTAGAGCCGGATGCATTTTTGAAATATGCACCGCTGCCGACCATTCCGTTCAAAGATTCTGCTTTTGAGAATCATCTGGAGATCGAATTAAAAGAAAAAACTTCCTGTCTCCTGTTTCAGGAGATACTTTCCTGTGGAAGAGCAGCCTGCGGAGAAGCATTCGCTTACCGTTTTTATCATAATCATGTTGCAGTTCGTGAAGAAGGAAATCTGATTTATCTGGACAATACCAGATATGATCCGGAATTCTTTGAGATGAGTGGAATCGGAATGTATGAGGGATTTACGCATCTTC
>ERZ1026854.973-NODE-973-length-19174-cov-20.063759_pt1 | contig 19174 bp, 16 predicted proteins | sample MGYA00380157_ERZ1026854 | MGnify/ENA primary metagenome ERZ1026854 (study PRJEB33269, sample SAMEA4719793) | human gut metagenome | biome: human-associated habitat; feature: organic feature; material: feces | place: Cameroon | collected 2013-10 ...
CTACGTCTCGTGGGCTCGGAGATGTGTATAAGAGACAGGGTTAAAAGATATTAATTGCACGTTAAAATATAGATGAGATTATGACATGAATTGTTGTTGATTATTTACTGCTTTTAGCTAGTTTATGTAATTTAGAGGATACTTGTCTTTATAAAGCATTAAAATTTTAAAGAAAGAAAATGGAGACAATATATTATGGTAAAAAGCACAAAAGATAGTAACTTGACATGATAATAGTTAATTTTGATGAATAAAGATCGTGATATATTTTGAAAATGGGAGAGAACAAAGAAATGGATAGAGAAACATTAAGAAAAGTACAATTAGTACAATTAGAAATTGCAAAAGAGATTAAGAGAGTTTGTGAAGAAAATAATATACAATATTCTCTCGACTCAGGGACATTGCTTGGAGCTGTTAGGCATAAGGGGTTTATTCCGTGGGATGATGATTTGGATATGGCAATGATGCGGAATGAGTATGAACGATTTATGCAGATTGCTCCTCAGAAATTAGATTCTAAATATGAATTGATTACGTGGAAAAATGAACCGATGTATCCTAATCAATTTTCAAAAGTCATTAAAAAGGGGACTGTTTATAGAGAGGAGACTAGGCATGATGATGGAAAGAATGGGATTTATGTTGATATCTTTGCATATGATCATTTTCCGGATGATATAAAGGTAAGAAAAATACATGGTTTTAAGATAATGGCATATAGGGCAATGATTAGAGCAAAATGTCATACAAAAATGTGGACATATCAGAATCATTTTTACCTTGGTAGATGGGCAAAAAATTTACCATTTAGGTTTGCCAGTTTATTCTATACAAAGTCATCATTAGTTACTAAATATGAGGCTGAAGCGCAAAAATATAATAATACTGAAACAGAATTATTATTTCCACAAGGATGTACAAAATATGGGAGATGGGTAATCCCCAAGAAATGTTTTTATAAATATATAGAAATTCCGTTTGAAGATACTTATTTTAAGGCTCCAGTTGGGTATGATGAGTATTTGAAATATGCGTATGGAGATTATATGAAATTGCCGTCAGAGGATAAAAGAGAAAATAGACATGCAATAGTAGAGTTGTCATTTGGAGAACGGGAGGATTAATTATGGCAGAGAAAAAATATAAAGTTGGATATACATGTGGTGCGTTTAACAATTTTCATGTAGGATATTTAAATTTGTTAGAACGATGCAAGGAAACGTGTGACAGTGCAAGTATAGAATATTTGCCATACACTCAAGGCGCAAGTACTTCAGACATAAAGAAAATGCTAAGCAAATAGTGGGTAGAGGATGGGATATTGAGAATATTACATTATTCACTAGGATTTCCACCCTATAGAACAGGTGGATTAACTAAATTTTGTATGGATCTTATGAAACAACAGATTAAAAGTGGCCATGAAGTGGCACTTTTATGGCCAGGTCAGATGGGATTTGTATTTCATAACGTTACTATTAGGGACGATGGAGTAGAGCATTATGGCGATGCAATGATTAGAAGCTTTGAGGTTATTAATCCACTGCCAATCTCTTATGATGAAGGCATTCGTGAATTTGATAAGTTTATTTATCAAGGAGATGAGAAACCATTTCAAACGTTTCTTGATAAATATAAACCGGATGTTATTCATATACACACATTGATGGGGCTACATACCGCGTTTTTAAAAGTCGCTAAAGAAAAATCTATAAAGCTTATATTTACAGCACATGATTTTTTCCCAATATGTCCTAAGGTTACTATGTTTAGGCATAATCAGATATGCGATTCAATAGAGAATTGCAATGCATGTGGAGTGTGCAATGCGACTGCATTGTCAATAAAAACAATAAAGATACTACAATCGCCTATTTATAGAAAACTAAAGGATATAACATTGGTTAGGATGCTTAGAAAGCAACATCGAGATGAATACTTAAGTGAAAAAACAGCGGAAATGGGAGAATATTCTGTCGGAACTTCTGAGGATTTTAAGCGACTTAGAACACATTATCATGAAATGATAATGTGTATGGATATCATACACTATAATAGCTCGGTTACTAAAGCGGTTTATGAAAAATACTTTGGGAAACTAACAAGTATTGTTATTCCTATTAGCCACGCCAATATTGCTGATCATCGCAAAATAAAGAGTTTTTCTAATGAAAAGCTTAGAATTAGGTATTTAGGACCTTGCGCATATGGAAAAGGGTTTTTCTGCCTCAAGGCAGCACTTGATAAACTCTGGAATGAAAGACAGGATTTTAGCTTAGATGTCCAGTTTGTTCCACCAGAAATATCGCCATATATAAAATCACATGGAAGATATAATTATTCTGAGTTAGATAGAATATTTGACGAAACTGATGTCCTTGTTGCACCGAGCATATGGTATGAAACATTTGGCTACACAGTATTAGAGGCTCTTAGCTATGGAGTGCCTGTTATAATTACAGAGACGGTTGGGGCAAAAGATATTCTTGTAGATGGAGCTGGTATTGTTATAGATGATGCCAAGTCTGACCAGTTATTTAATGCTATAAAAGGATTGAATGCAGATATGCTACATTCAATGAATAAAGTCATAGTAGACAACCAATCGATATTGACGATTAAGGAAATGTCAGACATGATAGAAGCAAAATGCTATCGTTAGCAGTTGATGCGAGAATATAGGTAACCGGAAAGGTATTGAAATTTGGGAACTATCGGAAGTTGCTAAATACCATTAAGGTGCGAAAGAATAAAAAGATAATTGTGACTCTTTTATTTAGAAGAAAATTTCTTAGGTGTAAGACAGACAAGAAGTGCATCATGCAGAGGATACAAGAAAGTATAAAAATTGGATTGACTGAACCGTAAAATATTTGTTGTTGGTTCAGATGCATATAATAACAAATTTTTTATGGTTGGTAAGTAGAGTATTTCTTTATTTTGGATAGAATGTCCGCAAGAAGAGTTTTGGATGTACTTGGAATAAAAATGGATGATAGGGAGAGGTTGAATAAAAATGAAAGTGATAACATTTAACGATATAGAGAATTTAAAAATAGGTGCGGACCAGTGCCTTGATTGGGCAGAGCAGATGATACACAATAAAAAGAATGCGATTCTGCCACCTAAAATCAGCATGAAACCGTTTGATGGAACATTTTGTAATGTAATGCCCAGCATTATTCTGCAAACTGGAAATCACAGCTGTGGGGGGGTAAAGGTTGTAACTCGCTATCCTAATCGAGTGCCAAGTCTTGAAAGCAGAATTCTCCTTATGGATGCGTCATCGGGTGAGTTTCTGGCTCTAATGGATGGAACTTGGATCACTACCATGCGCACGGGCGCAGTTGCAGCACATTCGATTTTATTGCTGGCAAAGGAAAAATTTTCTACGATAGGCATTATGGGCCTCGGAAATGTTGTTCGTGCAACGCTTTTAATTTTAGGAGATAAATTGCCCGACAGAGAATTGCACATTAAGCTCCTTAAATATAAAGGACAGGAAGTGGACTTGGCAGAGAGATTTTGTGCGAATAAGAATTACCATTTCACATTTGTTGATACGCCAGAAGAAATGGTGAAAGGATCTGATGTTGTATTATCCGGAGCTACCTATCTTCCGAACGATGTCTGCGAAGATAGGTTCTTTGATGAAGGAGTTTTAGTTCAGCCTATTCATACGTTGGGATTTACAAACTGTGATTTGTTTTTTGACAAGGTTTTTGCTGATGATGTTGGACATGTAAGGAATTTCAAGAATTTTGATAAATTCAAGCAGCTTGCAGAAGTTTCGGACATCGTAAATGGAGTAAAGCCAGGACGAGAAAATGATAGTGAAAGAATTCTGGTGTATAACATTGGCGTATCAATCCATGATATAAATTTTGCAGCGTCCATTTATCAGTTGCTTAAGGAAAGCGGAAAATTAGAACAGATGCAGGAAATAGATATGAAAGAACCAACAAAGAAATTTTGGGTTTAGCTTTGAAAAATCTTCATTCTTGTTGGTGCTGATTTAGTAGGGAGATTTAGATGAATCTTTCTTATAAAAGCTATTGAAAGCGGAAGAGGTTTATGAAGGCCGATTCCATAATACAATATATAGTTATGGGTATCGTATAGCGAGGTAGAAGATAATACTTAATCGAGGGGGAATATTATTGTTATGCGTAGTACACGATATTGGTACTCTTTTACAGAATAATGGAATTTGTAATTAGATAATAGGTATTAGATGTTAGACCTTCGTAAACGTCAAATCCTCGTCTTTTTACACCACACTCTAAATGACACGAAAAAACTATTAGATTTTTAGAAGAGGCTAAAGCGCATGGACCAATTACTTCACACTGTTCGCAGGAGTGTTTTCCGGCGGCAGACGGTCAGACCGCATCAAGGGACTTCTATGGATGTGTTTTAAACCGATGCTCCGTATCCGTACACCATTGAAGTGAAATTTGCAACTAAGTCAAGGAATCATTTGCGCAATCTAATACATTTAGTAGTTGTGTATTCCAAATTATGATATTTTCCATGTTTTCGATCATCTGTTTTTGGCGTTTTAACTCATTTAATTCAAATATGTCATCTCGCCAATTATACTTTGTTTCATCGGACAAAATTATGATTATATTATCTATTTCATGAAATGCATTATTAAGCATATTTAAGGTTTCATACAGTGTAATCCATCCAACTTCATCCACAAAATTCCTATACTTGTCCCTGCCACCTGCCTCGAATATTTGCTTTTGCTCTAAATCTCGAAGTGCAGTTTTTAGATAAAATAAAGACTGCGATGTATAAAAACAGCATTGTTTTTTAGATTCGTTTGTGTTTAGTATTTTTGCCGCTTTTTTAGCAAAACTTAATCCCATAATAATATTGTTAAGTATTACTTTGTGAAAATATTCAGCAGTATCTTCTCGTAGTTCTTTGTTTCTTTTAGAATCCTCAATGTACGTTTTTACTTTTACACTACTAAATATAACAATATTTAATAAAACAAAAATCAAACATCCTAACAGGAACGTCAGAAATTCAATTACTCGTGGAGTACAATTCCATGAAAAAAAGGTAATTACATTTTCAACTATGTTGTACAAATATTTATTTTGGAATAAGAAAGTAGTCCCGATTCCACTAAGCAGTACGGCAGACGTTTTGTAGATGGTATTATTTAAAGTGCGGTTGTTTTCATCTTGCATTTTTTTTAATGCCAGCTCGATAGGGTATAAAGATATTTCGGAATTCTTTTTAGGCTTATATGATTCCATCGATTCCTCCGTTTTCTAGTGAATGTACTGAATTACATGTAGAGACAATCTTTTGCCAGCAGTTATATTCTAAAATTTTATCTATTGTATTTTGGGCTCTCTGAGCAGTCATGTTTTCACGACCTTTTACCTCATGCAATAAATCATATTGAAACCCCAATAGCCTTTTGGCGCATGCAATTATTTGATTTTCAAAATCTTCTCTTTTAATGCAATATATGCAGCCTTTCATCAAAATATTATTTACTTTATTCACAAGTAATTCATTATTATAACATTCATTTAGGATATACTCTGCATAATCTGCTATCCATTCGTATGACACGATTCTCTTATTTCGTCCGGTTATAAGAAAATGTTTCATTTTCCTGCCACTAATACGGGAGATATTTTTAGATAAATATTTTTTTGCCTCCGCATTTGCTCTATTAATGAATACATTCGTCATGCTATGGTGTCTATTATTATAAAATGCCTCAAAAGCCCCTTCGTTCACATTTTCTGTATACCACAAAAAGCCTCCATAATATTCTACGATATCATATAATTTATTTGTTCCTGCCATTTCCCGTAAACCAATATTATTCCATTTGCTATGATATGTTTTCATCTTTGGTAACTCCTTTCAAAATAAATTTTGTACCATAAATACCGTTCTTGTTCCTGATTCTCAAATACATCATACTACATATTATAGTTTTTGAGTATTTCGATTTATTAGACAGAATACTTTTTTTATCGAAGTGATTTCCATATATTGCAAAAATCCCTTGTCATAAAATATTAATGCTTAGAATATATACTCAATTAGTTCGATAAAACGAAACGCATACAGCGTTAAATCGAAATACCAAAAGGAAGAAAAGGGTGTATAATAATGGAAAACCTTATTAAAGGTTGAAAACGTAAACAATATAAAAACAAAGTGAATAACAAAACAGAAGAAAAGAGTGGATATATGGATGGTTTAGATGAGACGGTAAAAGTGATATTATATATTTAACTGTTAGATTGGTAACGTTTATTGAAAAATTGCTTCATGTCAATACCCATGTGACACATGTCCTAACGGTGTTACTCGTATAACCATTGCATTGAACAATATACGAGGAAGAAAATAATAGTAGTTCATTAGGCTGTGAATTAACGAAAAACCAAACGAACTTTATACTACGAGAGGGAGGTTTTACTGGAAGTAAATGGAATAGGATGAAAAACGGTTGATTATTTAAAGATATTAGCTGGACAACAGGCAATTCCGATAGAGAGACACATGTTTCAATTCGTTAAGCTGGTAGGGCATAACGAGCGAGCTAGTATGAAATTTGGAATTATGTGTCAAAAAAGGACGATGTTTGATACATAGCGAGATATACTGTAGTTATAGAATAAAAATAAGATGTCTAGAACAAAAATAAATGCATATCCTAAAGAATATGTATACAATACGAGGGAAAAATGGAATGGAATGAATACTGGAATAAATTGATTACTGAAAAAAAACTAAGGAGTATAATTGCAGAAATTGACGAAGTCGATGGTGATAAAAATAGTGAGTGTTCCATCGAACAAATATGTCATGGTATTTATGATGAATATATAGAATATGCTAAACATTTAGAAAAAGTTAGAATAGAATTACTAAAGGTGATAGAAAAGTTTCCCGGAGTTCATTTACAGACAAGTAGAGTGAAGGATTTAGATAGCGTTTTACAAAAAGTAATTAAAAGAAAATATGCGCATATGCTAGATGATAATAATCTATATTCAAAAATATCAGAAAAAAATTATAAGGATATATTAACGGATTTGATCGGAATAAGATTAATTATTAGCTATAGAGGGAAATGGATTGAATTGCACAAAAGAATAGTACAGGAATTTCCATATATGGATCAAGAGATGTATAAAAAATATTCACATATTCCGCATGATGGCGAAAAAAATATTTTAGCCCAGATACCGATAGCATATTATGCTTATGGAGACGACTTATCTATATATGAAGATACATTGGTAGACTGCAAAATCAAGGACAATGGATATAGAAGCGTTCATTACATTGTGAGTTTTATGGGGACATACATTGAAATACAAACACGAACAATATATGATGAGGCGTGGAATGACTGTGACCATAATTATGTATATAAGAAGGATTATCATGTGAGTTATACTGCCTTAAAGGAGCTCTCACAGATATTAAGTTTACTAACAAATGCATCGAATGATTTGGGCGAAAAAATGCAACAAATCTATGAAGATGAAATACTGCGAGAAACGGAGGGACATTACATTGAAAAAGATGGGTTTGACTTGAAACTGACAGAAATATTTGATAAGATAATAAATGCTTATAGACTGTTAGAGACGTTTAATAATAATATTGTGCAATTAAGAGGTGAGAGCTATGTGGAATGAAGTAGGGGTTGTTAAAGCGGAAAAGTTTATTGCAGCATTGATTGATGGGGCTATAGAGGTTGATAGACGACCTAATCATGGTGAGGAGTTTTATGGCGCTCACGAAAGACAACATAGTGAAATATTTAGTGACTATTTAGGATCATGTACTCGCTACTTATCTAATAAGTGTGTGAAGGAGCAAAAATATCATGGGTAGTAATATTGTTGATGAAAAAAAGACATATGGATTTATCATAGACTATTTTACGGAAAAGAAGATAAAAAGTCGCTATGTATGGGTTTATGATTTGATGCAAAAATATATTGAAACGGAGAAACTTCAAGAGTCCGTGAGTATATCGGATGATGTTTTAAATCATGTTATTATTGACTATTATGTGGATATATATAGATTAAAAGAATTTCAAAACATAGAAACTACTCATGACTCGAAGATATATGCATATCTTATATACTGGATAATTAGACATAAACCATTGCAAATTTTAAGTGAAAATATGGAAAAATACGCATTTATTAATGAAATGTTTTCTGCAGAATTGTTGAAAAGCTACCTTTTTAAGAATCCTGCCAATGTTCCTATTGCGAATATGAGTAAAGAAACGATGAATAATTTTGTGGAGACATTGCTATATTATTTTAAGTACAGGGATTATTCGGCAAAGAGTATTGAAATGATTATATTGTCTTTTGAAGCAGGAAGAGCATATCAATTTTCAGCGGATAGAATAGATTAAGATAAGTTATACTTATACAAAAGGGATAATTACAAGGCAGAGGACTTATGATAAGTCTTCTGCCTTGTTTATACAAGAGATAAGATTGGATTATTATGGATTAATGGAGAAAAGTTATCCCACCGAGAAAACACTTGTATTTTATTAGAAAAGTTATATAATTTAAAGACAACTTAAAGCACATAACATTTTTTATACTATGGAGGCTGCTATGGAAAAAATATACAATCTGAAAATATACAAGAGGAAGCTTTGAATACAATGGATTCCGCAGGAATTCCAACTGATGATATATCGGAAACACCAAAACTGATCTCGATTGCCGATTTTATCGAAAAACTTTCACTCACCAGTTTAGAAACTCTGCAGAAATATTCTGAGGAATGCTGGAAAACATTATGCTGCTCGGGAAAGTGGTTTGAGGTAGAAGGATTATCGGATAATATGCCTGCAGTTATCACGTTTGCAACGGAAATTTATCCTGCTGTCATCATTAAATATCCAACCTATAAAATTCGGATTCAAAATAGAGATATTTTGGGTAATAATGTTGATTGCACTGCCTTAGAGAAGCTTTTAGTTGACGTTACAAACCGAACTTTAGTAATTGCTACCAGGTGTGAGTATATTACTATTGGAAAGAGTATAACGGGTATGAAAATCATTCCCAATGATTTCCCCTATTGCTATGAAGTTACATGCCTTGAAAAGACTTTGGCGGAAAACAAAGCCTGCAAAGATAAAATAGTACAAATTCTTGAAAAAAGTGGGTATAGAACGAAGGTATATCCATCCATTTGTAATTGGACGGAGAAAATAGAATTGTCGCCTGATAAGAAGCTATTTAGAGTTCTTAATGGATGTTCCGAATAAAATTCCGGCAATAGTCTGGCAAAGGACGCAAAGAAGACTCCAAGGAGCTCTGGTGAAACAGAGCCTCCTTGGGGTTTCATTGTTAAATCTATTACTTTGCATGACCAGGGATTGGACTATAAGGGTGGCGGTGTCTATCCGAGTTGGAATCACTATGATAAAATATGCTTATCGGATTTTATTTTGTGGGGAAGGTTGAAAAATGGACGAAAGAGAAGAGGGGAAAGTTGCGGTTAAATTGTGCGGTCAAACATATATGATTTCAGCACACTTTTCAATGAATGATATGGAACTTTATTTCAAAGTTTTGGAAGATGAAGAGAGTGCAAAAAATGCCTTGACAGCTGTTATATATCGTAAGTTACAGGAGTGTGAGCCGCCTATACCAACACAAGATGCACTGCGATTGGAAAATGATAATGCTTTTGAACCGTATGTAAAGGCTGTTATAGAAAATGATGAAACTTTGCAGGATTTGTATGACCAAACAGATGTCTCATTGCCAATGATTGAGCGCTTTGCTTTAGCAAATAAGCTATTTTGCAAAGACTGCACCCAAAACATTGTAAAAGCCCTGCAGCCCACGCTTAATGTTATTGAGCAAATAAATCGTAGTTTTGATTTTTCGTGGATAAGAAATATTCAACAAATTACAAATTTGTATCAGCCTGTTATAGATAGAGCACTGATCCAGACAACACGAATTGCACAACAAACTGCTGAAATGTTCGCACCTATTCAAAATACAATCAGGCAGTTCAACGATACAGTTGCTAATGTTATTGCGAATATTCAAGTTCCCAGATACACAGAGGAACAGAAAAAACAGTTAGAAGAAAATTACAAAATATGGGGAAGCATGGGGTGGTCCGTTATTCCGCATGCACCACTAAAGCTGTTTAATAAAGCACCGGCAGATATAAAGGAAGCAGATAAAACAGCACTTCACTATTTTGATAAAAACGGTATAGGATATTTGTTTACGGAGCTAAGAGAAAAACCAATTAAGAAAGAGGATATCAATTCAGCTATATTTTGCTTTGAAAACAGGCAATATAAGGCATGTACGTTGTTGCTTTTTGGAATTATTGATGCAAAGCTGATACGCTTGCAATCTAAAAAAGGCGGGAGGGATCGTAGAAAAGTTGGCGGCGGAGCGGTAAAATTACTTGAAACAAAGTATAAAGAAAAAGCTGATACGGAATATTTTTTGTATCATATACTATATTTTTCTGGGCTTTTAGAAAGCTTGAATACATTTTTTGCAAATGGTAATGATTTTCGTAAAGAGCCGACAGTGATAAATCGGAATTTTGTAGATCATGGTATGAACAGTAGAAGTGTGCGAAGGAAAGATTGCATTCAACTTTTCCTAGCTTTATACAATTTGACTGAATTATTGGAAGATTTGTAAATATGTATTTCATTAGCTTCATTAAAGGAGTATGTGAGGACCTTATACATTATTTTTCAAGATAAGCTTGTAGGTTTGTCAAACATGTGTTACACAGATGCCAGATAATCCTTTAGTACCTGACTGGGTGTTTTCCATCCCAAAGGACGCATGGGAAAGTTGTTGTAATGCCTGTGATTATACACTTTTAACTGCTTGGCAAAGTCTTCAAAAGAATAAAAAGTATGTGTTGCATAAAAACGTTCATTATCCTTTCGATGGCTTCTTTCAACTTTTCCGTTATGCCGTGGTGTAAAAGGACATATGACCTTATGGCGAATCCCATGCTGCTCCAGGTGCTTCTGAAATAGTGTTGGTTTGTCGCGGTGAGTGGTAAAACGATTGGTAAATTCTGTTCCATTATCGGTCGGGATACACTTAATGGGTAACGGAAAGGCTTTTACCAGATGCTCTATAAACATAGCAGAAGAATACGTGCTGTGTTCTGCAAATGCCTCCACAAAACGCCATCTGGAATACTCATCAATGGCAGTATACTGAAAGAATTGTTTTCCAATGACTTTTGAATTTTTGAGACATACGGAAAGAATAAACTTTACATCAACCTGTATGCGCTGTCCCGGATAATCCATCTGTTCGTAAGGCTTTGGGACATATTTGGGATTGGGAGGGTGAACTGCCATGATTCCCTGCTTACGGAGAAATCTGTAAAGTCCTGGAATGGAACGGGAGTAACCACGCTGCATGAGTTTGAACCAGAAGACAACAAGACCGGCATCGAGGTTACGTCTGCGCATGTCGAAGATCAGTTTGATTTCTTAAGGAGTATGTTGGTTAGGGTGGTGATGTGGTCGGCGGGAGTGGTCCCAGAGAGACTCCAAGGAACCGTCATAATGCCGTTTCCAACGATAGATGTACTGGCGGTTGGTTTTATATTTGATAGCAGCCTTAGTAACACCAAATCTTTCAGCATACTGACTTGAAATTTTAAATTCCAGTGCACAGGTAAATTCTACCGTGCCCTTAATAATTGCCAGAAATCAAATGATTTTAGACAAAAAATCTTGGTTTTCTGTTATAATCATAGTAATTCATGGCGAAATTCTCTGTTTTTCTGTATGGCAAACAAGCCGCTGGAAGGTAGTGTGTCAGACTAAATTCCACCGGCCGCATGGGCATGCGAGCGGTGAATTTAAATAAAAAATTTAGGATTATACCTTTAAGAATATTATCCGGTTGAGAAAACCCCGACTCCATGATATAATAATGCCGTTAATCACAATAGTCTTTAATATTTAGAATTATAAACAGCAGAAAGGTTAAAAGAATCATGGAAGAACGGGAAATCGATTTACTGGATATGATAGCCGATATTCTATCTCACTGGAGAGGCTTGCTGGTTGCGCTTATAATAGGTGCAGTTCTGATGGGAGGATTCAGTTATGTGAAGTCTTATCGGAATGTACAGAGCGAGCAGGAGGCAGAAGAAGAACCGGAGTTGGATGAAATGTCAGCAAAAGAGCAGCTGGCACAGCTGGAGGATAGTTTGAGTGACAGCGAGAAGATTTCGGTTGCAGCTACGGTTGATGATGAACGGGAATATTTATATAAGGATACATATTATCGAGAATCCATCTACATGCATCTGGATCCGCTGAATATTGCACGGACAGAGCTGGTATACAGAATTCAGGCAGAGGACGGGAGCCTGGCACAACGTCTGGGAACAGTATATAAGAATATAGTTGGTGGTGTAGGCTTATACGACTGGGTGGAACAACAGGCGGGAATTCCAGCAGAATATGCTGCAGAGCTGATCTCTGTTAGTACGGATCCGGCAATATTCGTTGGAAATGGTGCACAGAATATCAGCATTGGAAGTGACAGCCTGAAAGTAACAGTGATGCAGAAGGATGAAAAGACCTGTGAGCAACTGGCAGAGGCTGTTAACAGCTACATGGAAGAGCAACAGAAAACCCTTGCGGAGAAATTAGGCAGTCATGAGTTGATATTATTGTCCGAGACTTCCGGTAAAATCATTAGTACCGATACGATGGGTCGGCAGATAGATTATGGCAATCAGCTTATTAATCTCAAAGCAGGGATTGCTTCTGCAAAGGCAGGATTTACTGCAGATCAGCAGAAGTATTATGATCTGTTGAACTGGGAAGAAATCAAAGATACTGAGGTGGATCAAAAGGATACGACAACAGAGGAGCCGGTATCGGCAAGTCCTTCTGTAAGCAAGAAGTATGTCCTTCTGGGGGCAGTATTATTTGCATTTGTTTATGCGGGAATTCTGTTCTTGATATATATTTTCAATAGTAAAATTCGTGTATCCGATGAATTACAGAGTTTATATCATATTCCCCAGATCGGTGTGGTGGTAAAGGATTCTAAGAAGAAGTTTATTCTGGATAAGTGGGTAGATGATCTTCGCCACTACGGTAAGCGGAAATTTGATGCCAAACAGTCTATGGAACTGGCATTTGCAGCAGTGAAGATTGCAGCAGTGAAAAATAAGCTGAATACTATCTGCCTGATGGGATGTAATCTGGAGGCCGGTGCCGGCAGTGTATGTGAAAACCTTAAGACAGCATTGGAGAAGGAAGGCATTAATGTTACGGTTTTGGATAATGTCCTCTATAATGCAGAGTCCATGGAGAAGGTCGATACTATGACAGGAGTGGTGTTGGTAGAAAAGGCAGGATCCACTTTGTACAATGAGATTGCAAATGAACTGGCATTGCTGAAGCGACAGGATATTGCTATTCTGGGCGGTATTATCGTAGAGTAGGGAACACCGGATTACTAAAGGCGGTAGAGATGAACAGAGGGAAAACAGTAGCAAGAGAAAAGAAAGTGGTATGGCAGGATGCTGTGATCGCAGTGGCTTTGGGAACGCTGATCATAGTGGGAATCCTTGGTGTTGCCCGGACAATATGGTCCGGGTATCACTTTTTAGATGATCATGAATTGATTCGGATCGAGCAGTCTGCGAAGCAGGGACAACCGTTGTTCACGACAATGAGAACATGGATCCACAACGATCTGACGTGGAGATTCCGGCCTTTTTATTGGGTGGAAAGAGTAACTGCCGGATATTTGTTTGGCAGTAATCTGACAGCGTGGAATATCTGGACAGCAATCAAGGGAATATTGGCTTTTGCGTTATTATATATGACAGCCAGATTTCTGAAATATGGCAGATCGATAAGCACACTTTTTGCAATGGTGATTATGCTGGGAGTGCAGTTTACCCCTTGGTATCGCAGTGCCAACCAGGAAAATACCGGTCTGTTACTGTGTGCTGGAGCACTCTGCCTGATTGCAGCACAGTATAATCGGAAGGCATATAAGAAAGCCGCTTATAACATTCCGATTATAATTCTGGTGGTATTGGCCGGATTGGAAAAGGAAAGCTTCACTTTGTTCATGCCGGTATTTCCTGCCTTGAAGTTATGGTTGGAATATTGGGATGGATGTGATGCAAGTTGGGAGGGAACCCGCAGAAAGGGAAGATTCTGGCGGCTGCTGAAAGAAAATAGCATTACGTATGTACTGATTCTTCTGGCAATGCTTGTGAATGTCTACATGATCCTGTTCAGGGTAGGTGTGGACCATGTAAGTTATGCCGGTTTCCATAAAGATACCGGATTGGGACAGTATTTTCAGGGAATTCGTACCAGTTTACTGCAGAATATGAAGTGGAACACGATTATTGCAGGACTTTTGCTATTCATGGTGCTTCTGTGTTATCAACTGATTGAGAGATATAATATTCGTAAATATCTGGGTTTATGTGTATTAATGTTTGGAGCTATGTGTGTGCAGCTGGTGGCGCATGCCAGAAGTGGAATGTGGGAGCGGTATTTGTTCCCGTATGTGATAGCGTATGCCTTTCTATTTGTGTTGTTGGGATATCGCATTTTTGAAAAGGATCGTTTCCGAAGTAAAATCTATGTGATTGTGCTGTTACTTTTACTGGTGAATACAGTGCCCGGATCTGTCAGGGCTGCAAGAGATTATGCGAAGACAGGAGAATGGGTGGCAGAGTATTTTAGTTGCATTCTGGATAATACAACTTCAGCAGACAGGATCGTCTCAGCGTTTGGAGATGAAGAACTGGATATGGCAACGGAATGTTGGCTGGAGGTTCATGACAGAACGCAGGTATTTTCCAATATTAACGGAGAATGGAAGAATACAATGCAGTTGGTAGATTCCTTACAGGGAGACTGTTCCTGGGAAAATGTGAAAGTGGTGACATGTTATGGTTATGCGCAGGTGTATACGTTGTCACTGATGGAAGACGGCATAAGTACGGATGATTTTGACACCTATACTTTTGGCGATTATATGGTTATGGTGAGAAAATAAATTGACATGGAAAGCCTGGATTTTTTGGGGAGGGATTATGATACCTTTTGTAATATTGGCACTGACAAACTGTTGGGTAGTATTCTGGAATAAGAAGTCCTTCGGAATATCTTTGCCTGCAACGTTGACCGGCACGGTGCTGTTGGCTTATTTCAGCCAGTTGCTCTTTCATACATTCAATATAGGAATATATGTGTGCATAGCAGTAGCTGTCAGTGCGGTGATTTTATTGATTTTAAAAAGAAAAGATCGTGATTTTATTTCACGGTGTTTTTCGGAAGGTTTTTTTGTATTTCTGGCCATTTGCTTGTTTTTCCTTGTGATGGATTATGGACGTTGGCTTTCGGAGTGGGATGAGTATTCTCATTGGGGTAAAATGGTCAAAGAGATGTTTCGGCTTGATAGATTTTACTCGGAGCCGCAGTCAAATTTACTGGTGCACAAGGATTACCCTCCGTTTGCAGTCATTTTTGAGATGCTGTGGTGTAGGTTTTCCGGTGGATATTCAGCAGGTGGTGCGACGATGGCATTGCATATTTTGGGATTTTCCATGGTGCTGCCGCTTGCATTGGAGCAATTAAACGGTGAGACGAAAACCGACAGATTGCAAAAGTTTATAAGTAAACTGGCAATTGTAGCGGCATTTTTGCTGTTTATCTTTAATTTTAACCATGTACAACCCATGACAATATATCTGGATCTGTTTTTGCCGTTGTTCTATGTATCTTTGATTCTGATGGTTTCGGACAGCGAACTGCGCAGATCCAGCTTTGGTTTTGTGATGTTGCTGTTAGGGCAATTTAGCCTGATCATTACGAAACAGATGGGAGTGGCATTTGTATTGTTGGTCTGGTTCTTCTACACGATGTTGGAAGTTCTAGAACTGTCTTCGGAAGACAAGGGATCGCAGGAGAAAAAGTCTGGCCTCTGGATGATACTGGTGGCGCGGTCTCTGGCAATACTGATTACTCCGGCCATCAGCTATTCTATATGGAACCATTACATTACGAATTTGGGATTAACGGGACAGTTTTCTTTTGAAAGAATCAACGTAGGGATAATCATTCGGATTCTGGCAGGTGGTGGTGATTATATACAGCATCTCACTTATGTGAAGTTTATTCGGGCACTGTTTACAACGAATCTCGGTACAGGCATATTCTCCATGACATATGTTTCCGCCGTACTGTTGGCATTTTGCATTTTGGCGGTGCTGGCATATCTGTTCCGGACAGTCGTGAATAGGGGAGAAATACTGCAATATGCAGTTTTGTTTGCGGTGGGAAGTGCCGGATACGCATTTACCATGCTTGTGCTGTATATGTTTTGTTACAGCGAAGGTGAGATGAGTGTGCTTGCCAGCTATGAGAGGTATATGAGCACTTATATCCTGAGTGAATATGTTCTTCTTGTTCTCCTGTTGGTACGACTGCTGGCCCGAAAAAAGGTAGATGTTTGTACTTATCCGGTAGCGTTGGGAATGCTGGGAATAGGATTGCTGATGGTTGGAACAGGAGGGGTGTCACAACTGATGCCACAGTCGTTCTGTGAAAAGGATGGAGATTATAAGGAACAGGCGGATGAAATCCAAAGATTGACTCCGGCTGATGCAGAAGTATTTTTGATCAGCTCACATAATGATGTGTATACCTATATCCTGACATATTATTTAGATGACAGGCGCATAGATAAGAGATATCTGACTTCTAATGTGGCTACCTGGGGGGCGGACAATACAGATTATTGGAATGCCGTACTGGATTGTATCCGTGAGGATGGCTATGTATACCTGTACAATGTGACTGATGAGGTCAGGGATGCATTAGGACAATACATGGACGATGAATTCGTGGAACAGGCCTTGTATGTAGCTGTAGAAGAAAATGGGGAATTGAGATTGCAACGTGCATGGTAAGGCAGGATAAGATAAGAACAGCCAAAGTCCTTTTTACAGAAAAGGACTTTGGCTATTTTTTCTGGAATTATACTGTCTCAGAGAATATGCGTAACAATTGCGTTTTTCCATATAATATGTTATGATGATTAGGAATTTTAAGTGTTGAAAGCGAGGACATTATGTTATTAGATAATAAATCCATTTTGATTACAGGTGGTACCGGCAGTTTTGGTAAGGCATTTACCAAGTATGTGTTGGACAACTACAAGCCCAGGAAGATCATCATTTATTCCCGTGATGAATTCAAGCAGTTTATCATGCAGAATGAATTCAAACAGTATGCTGATAAGCTTCGTTTCTTCATTGGTGATGTCAGAGACAAGGAACGTCTGACCAGAGCATTTGAGGGTGTGGATTATGTTATCCATGCTGCAGCTCTGAAGCAGGTGCCTGCCTGCGAATACAATCCCGCTGAGGCGATCAAGACCAATATCCACGGTGCGCAGAATGTTATTGATGCCGCATTGGATACTGGTGTGAAAAAGGTGGTTGCCCTGTCCACGGATAAGGCTGTCAATCCGGTAAATCTGTATGGCGGAACCAAACTGGTATCTGACAAGTTATTTATTGCTGCTAACGCTTATGCCGGAAGCAAGGATATCTGCTTCTCCATCGTTCGTTACGGTAATGTGGCCGGAAGCCGTGGATCTGTTATTCCGTTCTTCCACAACATTATCAAGAACGGCGGTACCGAGCTCCCCATCACCGACTATCGCATGACCCGTTTCTGGATCAGTCTGCAGCAGGGTGTGGAACTGGTGATCAAGGCTTTGGAAGAGTCCAAGGGTGGTGAGACTTTCATCTCCAAGATTCCTTCTTTCAAGATCACAGATTTGGCGCAGGCAATGCTGCCGGGATGTGAGATGCCAGAAGTCGGAATCCGCGAAGGCGAAAAGCTTCATGAGATCATGGTAACCGTGGAAGATTCCATGAACACTTACGAATATGACAAGCACTTTATTGTATATCCTCAGATGGTATGGAGTGAATCCAGACGTGCTGTTCCTACGGGCAAGAGAGTTGCTGAAGGATTCTCCTATAGTTCCGGTAATAATACCGAATGGCTGAGTGTAGAGCAGATTCGCGAATTATTAAAGACAATTGATTTAGAAAAATAATTTTAAAAAGATCTGCCGATATGAGAGCAGATCTTTTGCTTTGTTTGCGCGCCATGGGCGCGCTCTAACGGGTGTAAGTCCCGAACACGCCCAGATAGTGGGAAGTGTATAGCCGAACAGCAAGGGTGTCCACCGTGAGGTGGAATCTGAAGGAAGCTGTAAGCAAATCTCCGGTCCGACGGACAGAAATCACATATAAGGCTAGGCTACGAGAGATAAGTTGGCAAAGAACAACGAAATCTAATAACTATCACTTTTGTAGTAGCAGAGTAAATGTGGCGGATATATGGAGAGAAAGAGCGTGCACCTTAAGCGTGGAGGTCTCACAGAGGTTCCATTAGCCTAGTAACAACGAACTGTGAGAAGTCAGCAGAGCCCATAGTAGTGAAGAAGTCTCTGTAATGGAGATGGAGCAAAGGGGCGAACAATCAATAAGTTTGAGTAGGTCTCATATTGCAGAGGAGACATTCATCTGCCGTAACCAATCGGGTAAAGGGTGGTCAAATCAAGCGAGACGGAAAGGAAAGAACGCATGGACACAAGTAGTCTAATGGAGCAGATATTATCTAGCGATAACCTCAACAGGGCATATCTGCAAGTCGTACGAAATAAAGGTGCAGAGGGAGTGGACGGAGTGAAGTACACAGAACTCAAAGAACATCTTGCAAAGAACGGCGAAAACATCAAGGAACAGTTGAGGGCGAGAAAATATAAACCTCAGCCAGTACGAAGAGTGGAGATACCAAAGCCTGATGGCGGTGTCAGAAACCTGGGAGTACCAACAGTGACAGACAGATTTGTACAACAAGCCATTGCACAGGTATTAACGCCAATCTATGAGGAACAGTTCCATGACCACAGTTATGGATTCAGACCGAACAGATGTGCACAACAAGCAATTCTAACAGCACTTGAAATGATGAATGACGGTAATGAGTGGATTGTAGACATCGACTTGGAAAAGTTCTTTGACACAGTAAATCATGATAAGC
>ERZ1026854.976-NODE-976-length-19138-cov-6.621076_pt1 | contig 19138 bp, 15 predicted proteins | sample MGYA00380157_ERZ1026854 | MGnify/ENA primary metagenome ERZ1026854 (study PRJEB33269, sample SAMEA4719793) | human gut metagenome | biome: human-associated habitat; feature: organic feature; material: feces | place: Cameroon | collected 2013-10 ...
CTTTGCGGTTTCACAGGTTTTCACATAATTTATTTGAAGTAGCACAATAGGTTAAGTTATGTTATAAAAAGGAGAAACATTCATGGAACAGAGCAATAAAGAATTACATGAGAAATATAAATTCCGCAATATCAGACAGGATGAGATCGAACAGGCAGCAGAGATTGAAAGCATCTGTTTTCCACCAAATGAAGCATGCACTTATGAACATATGGAGTCACGAATAAAAAACGCAACGGATCTTTTTCTGGTTGCTGTGGATCGGGAGACAGGCAAGATTGCAGGTTTTCTTAATGGGCTTGCAACGAATCAGGCGCATCTGACGGATGACTTTTTTACGGATGCTGACCTGCATGATCCAGATGGCGCAAATATTATGCTGCTTGGTCTGGATGTGCTTCCGGAGCACCAGCACCAGGGCCTGGCAAGAGAACTGATGGAACAATATAAGGAAAGAGAATGCGCTAAGGGAAGAAAGAAGCTGATCCTGACCTGTCTCCCGGATAAGGTTGAGATGTACGAAAAATTTGGTTTTGAGGATCATGGAATCGGTGATTCTGTGTGGGGCGGCGAAGCCTGGCATGAGATGGATATAGTGTTGGAATGAGAAAATATATCCCCCGTTTGCAGACTTGTATTTCCACTGATTTGATATTATAATAAAAATATTGAGTAAGAATCCTGAAATCACAGGAATATTTAATTTTAAGGAGGAATCTTATTATGATTACCTGGAACAACCTGGATACTCTTGAATCATTCAAAGAACTTTCCAATGTAAAAAAAGTAAACCTTGTAGAAGCTATGACCGGAGAAAATGGTGCAGAACGTGTTAAAAAATACAGCGTACCGATGGCTGCTGGTCTTGCATATAACTATGCTGCAAAGCAGGTAGATGACGAAGTACTTGAAGGCCTCAAAAAGCTTGCAAAAGAAGCACAGCTTACTGAAAAATACGCAGCTCTTTACAATGGCGAAATGATTAATACAGGTGAGAAACGTCTCGTTCTTCATCAGCTGACACGTGGCCAGCTTGGTGATACTGTTACAGCTGACGGCGTTGACAAACGTGCTTTCTATGTAGAACAGCAGCAGAAGATCGCTGACTTTGCTAATAAAGTACATGCAGGTGAGATCACAAACGCAGCAGGAGAGAAATTCACAACTGTTGTTCAGATTGGTATCGGCGGAAGTGACCTTGGTCCTCGTGCTATGTATCTTGCTCTTGAAAACTGGGCAAAGAAAAATGACAAATTTAAAATGGAAGCCAGATTCATCAGCAATGTAGATCCTGATGATGCAGCAGCAGTCCTGAATTCTATTGATGTTGCACATTCCATTTTTGTACTGGTATCCAAATCAGGTACAACTCTTGAAACTCTGACAAATGAATCCTTCGTAAAAGATGCTCTTAAAAACGCAGGACTTGATGCTTCCAAGCATATGATCGCTGTTACAAGTGAGACTTCTCCACTTGCTAAGAGTGATGACTATCTTGCAGCATTCTTCATGGATGATTATATCGGTGGACGTTATTCTTCCACATCTGCAGTTGGAGGTGCTGTATTATCTCTGGCATTCGGACCGGAAGTATTTGCAGAATTCCTTGAAGGTGCAGCAGAAGAAGATAAACTTGCTAAAAACGAAGATGTTATGCAGAACCCGGCTATGCTAGATGCTCTGATCGGTGTATATGAAAGAAACATCCTTGGATATCCAAGCACAGCAGTTCTTCCGTATTCACAGGCACTGAGCCGTTTCCCTGCACATCTGCAGCAGCTTGATATGGAATCTAACGGAAAATCTGTAAACCGCTTCGGTGATCCTGTAAATTATGTAACAGGACCGGTAATCTTTGGAGAACCAGGAACAAACGGACAGCATTCCTTCTATCAGCTTCTTCATCAGGGAACTGATATTGTACCACTTCAGTTTATCGGATACAAAAATAACCAGATGGGCACAGATGTAGTGATCCAGGACAGCACAAGCCAGCAGAAACTCTGTGCTAACGTTGCAGCTCAGATCGTTGCATTTGCATGTGGTAAATCTGATGAAAACAGCAACAAGAACTTCGAAGGCGGACGTCCGTCAAGCATCATCATCGGTGATCAGGTAAACCCTGCAAGCCTTGGTGCACTCCTTGCACACTTTGAAAATAAAGTAATGTTCCAGGGATTCCTGTGGAACCTGAACAGCTTTGACCAGGAAGGCGTTCAGCTTGGTAAAGTCCTTGCAAAACGTGTTCTTGCACACGAGACAGACGGAGCACTGAAAGTATTCAGTGATCTGCTGAATATCTGATTTGAAAGTTAGATCAATCATGAAATAATACAAGCCCTTCGCTTACAAATTAGCCTGTAGGTGGAGGGCTTGTGTTTTACACGTGGAAAATCACCTTGTAACTTGCCATTAAACAGGTCAAATGATAAGATATATGTAATAATCTTTTGAAAGGAGCAGGATCATGGTATATGGAAAAAAACTTCCCATTGGTGTGGATGATTTTGAAAAGCTGATAAGAGAAGATTTTTACTATGTAGATAAGACCGAGATGATTGCAGATTTGTTGAGAAACTGGGGTGAAGTGAATCTTTTTACTCGTCCACGTCGTTTCGGAAAAAGCCTTAATATGAATATGCTTAAATCATTTTTTGAAATCGGCTGTGATAAAAACCTGTTTCAGAGTCTGAATATTTCAAAAGAAAAAGAACTGTGTGAGACTTATATGGGGCAGTTTCCTGTCATTTTCATCAGTCTGAAAGGTGTAGAAGGTCAGTCTTTTGAGGCTGCATGTAAGGGCCTGGCAAATATCATAGGTATGGAAGCTTTGCGTTTTTCTTTCCTGAAAGACAGTTCGAAACTGACAGAAGATGAAAAAGCACTATATTCTGGATATACGAATGTAAAAGAAGGAGACTTTGTAACAGCCTCCAATATTGACAGTTTAGTTTCTTCTCTTAAGAGGCTTTCTGCATTATTAGAAAAACATTATGGAAAAAAAGTCATTCTTCTAATTGATGAATATGATGTTCCTTTAGATAAAGCTTTTCAGTATGGTTACTACGAGGAAATGGTCACACTGATGAGAAATCTGCTTGGAAATGTACTGAAAACCAATTCCAGCCTGTATTTTGCTGTATTGACGGGATGTCTTCGTATTTCAAAAGAAAGTATTTTTACAGGACTTAACAATTTAAAAGTGATGTCTATTACTAATGTTCAATTTGATGAATATTTTGGCTTTACGGATTCTGAAGTAAAAGAAATGCTGGGGTATTATGGCCTTTCGGAGCATTATGAGTCTGTAAAATCCTGGTATGATGGATATCGGTTTGGTAATGAAGATATTTATTGTCCCTGGGATGTGATTAGTCATTGTGATAACCTGCGTGCGGATCCGAATGCCAGACCGGAAGATTACTGGTCAAATACAAGCAGTAACAGTATTGTGCGTCGTTTTATTGATGAAGCAAATGGAAAAACAAAAGATGAAATTGAAAGGCTGATTGCCGGAGAAATAATTGTCAAAGAAATCCGTCAGGAACTCACATACAGTGAACTGGACAGGTCTATAGATAATCTGTGGAGTGTACTTTTTACAACAGGCTACCTAACACAGCGAGGAACAGTTGGAGACGATAAATATTGTCTTACAATCCCAAACTATGAAATCAGGAAACTATTTATCCGCCAGATTAAAGAATGGTTCAGTCAAAAGACCAGAAATGACGGAAAAACATTAGAGCAGTTTTGTGATGCATTTGAAGATGGAAATGCTGTGTTAATAGAAAAGCTTTTCAACGATTATTTGTGGAATACGATCAGTATTCGGGATACTGCTTCGCAAGATGATAGAAAAGAGAACTTTTATCATGGACTGCTTCTGGGACTTCTGGGATATAAAGATGACTGGCTCGTGAAATCTAATGCGGAATCTGGCATCGGATACAGTGATATTCTGATTGAAATACGCGAAAATCGAATAGGTATTGTTGTTGAAATGAAATATGCGGCAAATGGCAAGTTAGAGGCTGCATGTCAGGAGGCTCTCAGTCAGATTGAAGACAGGAAATACGAAGCCAGATTAAAAGAAGACGGCATGAAAAATATTATAAAATACGGAATTGCATGTTATAAGAAAGAATGTAAGGTTGAAAGGGAGATTTAATATGGACTTAATGGAAGAAGCAATCCTCCTTGGATTTTCAGGAGCTGCAGTAATGGACACGACAGAACTGGTTTTTGTCCCGGAGTATCGGACATTCTGTGAAGAAAACTTGTGTGGCTGTTATAATGTAAATCCGGCCTGTCCGCCGGCATGCGGTACTGCAGAGGAGATGAAGCAGAATGCATTAAAATATGAGAAAACTCTGGTTCTGCAGACGACACAGGGGGACAGTCATGATCCTGCACAGTATAAGAAAGACAAGCTTTTGCAGAACAAGATGACAGAAGAACTTGCGGAGAAAATGAAGGCAGACGGAAAAACTGACTTACTGATCATGAGCGCCGGACCATATAAACATAACTCCTGTATGTCTGCATATTGTGTGGATGCACAGAAAATGGCAGATGCGGCAGGAATGCTCTGTTGGACGGATGATGGGATGATACGTTATTTTTCGCAGATTCTGTTTCATGAATAAAAATGTATGAGAGTTCAAAATCCATTCCAATGTGCTTGCGTAAGTAATGGCATAGTGATAAAATCTGTATCAGAAAGTTAAGGATATAGTCAGTTACTTATAATCTGACAAAATCAATCACATAAGACAGGAGGCCTTTTGTAATGGAAAGACATGCATTTGCAATGAAAGTAAAATCAGGCAAAATGAACGACTATCGTAAAAAACTTGGAGAAATCTGGCCGGATCTGACCGCATTTCTTGATCGAAACAAAGTAAAAAATTTTAGTATCTGGAATGCAGAAGACCTGATCTTTGGTTATTATGAAAATGAAGATGGAGCTAAATTAAGTGCCGAAGAAGAGAGCGTGAAAGATGCGATCACTGCAAAGATCCAGGATACCTTTGACTGGATCTCTACACCTGGCGAGGACATGAGACTGATGTATCATAACTTTGGCGTTGTGAGAGAAAATAAAGAACTGATCCGTCATAGAATGTTTATGACAAAACTGAAACCGGGCTGTGAAGAAGAATACAAGAGACGTCATGATGGTCTGATCGATCAGAGAGGCGATGCAGTAGATCTGGGTCCGGACAGCAACTTCAGCATCTGGTGTGCAGGTGGATATATCTTCGGATATGATGAAATCGACACTACAATGGAAGTTGAAGAGACAGTAGAGGCAAGAGAGCAGACAGTTGAATGGGAAATGCGTCAGCTTGGAATCATGGACTGGATCACCAATGATGTAGACTGGATGACAGGTGATGTACACGCAGATGTAAAACGTCTGGCATGGCACAATTAAAATTAGCAATATATATAAAGACCCTCACAGGTTCAGACAGAGATGATTTCAAAATTTCTGTAAGACTCTGTGGGGGTCTCTTTTATTTCTGCATATTCAGATATCCCTGAGTGGTATCTTCGATCAGGCGATAGATTAACCGGGCAACCTGTTCCGGAGATTCAGTTTTTGGGCTGGAAAGCCATGTTCGTATCAGCCCTACGCAGCCATTTAAAATAAAGGAATACGGATACTTGATATATGGATCATTTTCAGGAAATTTCTCCGGAAGATGACTTAAAAACGTCTTAGCCAGAAGATCTTCAATTTGTTCCACAAAGGCCATATCACCGTGAGGTCCCAGAAGAGCCAGACAAAGATCACGGTCGTTGTCCATGATTGAGAAAAACTGGACAATAAATTGCAGTACAGAATCTGGGTTGTTCGAATCAAGAGGATATTTTTTCATAACCTCTGTAATGTTCTGCATTGCATCTTCTTCAATTTTCTGAAGCATCTGATAAATATCTGTATAGTGCAGATAAAAGGTGGAACGGTTGATATCAACTTCATCTACCAGTTCTTTTACGGAAATCTCTTTGATGCTTTTCTGTTGCATCAGCCGGGCAAGACCTTCCCGAAGCTGTGCTTTCGTTTTGCGGACGCGTCGGTCCATTTTTTCTGCCATGTAAAAATCCCCCAATCTTTTTACCAAAAATAAGTGCGTTTTATGTAAAATGTCAATTTTTGACATCTAATAGACAATATATAAAAAAACTGTCTATTAATCTACAAAACACAAAAAGTTTGTTGCTTGTAACTACCTTATGTGTTTAGTATAATACGGATTGCAAAGAAAAGCAACACAATGTTGATTAATAGAATTAAAGACTCTTAATGGAACACAAGACTTTTACTAGAAAGAAAGGGGCATAATTATGATCAAGAATGAATGGAAAAGCTTATGGCATAATAAGATCTTAATCATCGTTGTAATGGCGATCATTGTGATTCCGGTGATCTATGCAGGACTGTTTCTGAAATCCATGTGGGATCCATATGGAAATCTTGACAAACTTCCGGTAGCGGTAGTCAACAATGACAAATCAGTAGAATATGAAGGAAAGACGTTGAGTGTTGGTTCGGATATGGTAGATGAACTGAAAGACAACGATTCACTGGATTTCCATTTTGTGGACAGTGATGAGGCTGAACAGGGGCTGAAAAACGGAACTTACTATATGGTAATCACGATTCCGGAAGATTTTTCCTCTGATGCTTCTACACTGATGGATGACAATCCGAAGAAAATGGAATTGAAATATGAAACGAATCCTGGAACAAACTATATTGCTTCCAAGATGAGTGAAACGGCTCTCTCAAAGATCAGAGGGGCGGTTGCTTCTAAAGTAACAGAAACCTATACGCAGACAGTGTTTGATCAGATTGGTACTGTTGGAGACGGTATGCAGGAAGCTGCCGATGGATCAACAGAGATCAAAGATGGTCTGACAACTGCCTCTGATGGAAATAAAACCATCACAACTAATCTGAAAAAACTTGCAGACAGTACTCTGACATTTAAAAGTGGTGCTGAGACACTGACGGAAGGACTGAAAGAGTACACAGATGGTGTTTCACAGGTAGACAGCGGTGCATCACAGCTTGATGAAGGTGTTGGTACGCTTACTGATAAAGTTCCTACATTGACAAGTGGAGTGAATACTTTAAATGCCGGTGTCAAAAGCTATACAGATGGAGTGGCAACATTAAATGCAAATTCTGCACAGCTCACATCTGGTGTTAACAGTCTCGCAACAGGAGCAGAAAGTCTGAAGACAGGTCTGGATACATTAAAGAGTGGAACTACTCAGTATGTTAGTGGTGCAAATACACTGGCAGATGGTGTGACCCAGTATGTTGCCGGAGCAGAACAGCTTGCGGCCGGAGCACAGCAGTTATCCGCACTGGAAAACCTGAATCAGGTTTCAACAGGAATTTCTCAGCTGAATGCAGCAGTTTCTGATGGAAACAGTTCTCTGACTAGCGGAACACAGCAGCTGGAAAACGGACTTGGACAGCTTGACAGCCAGTTAAAAACGCTTGCCGACAGTACTACAGCAGAAAGTATTAAACAACTGGCTTCCGGTCTGAATACAGCGAAAGTCGGAATGGAAAATGCAAGTAAGGGAATGACAAGTGCAGCGGATGGCATGAATCAGGCAGCAGCTGGAATGAATACAGCAGCTGATACGATCAATGCAGCAAGTGCAGGAATTTCACAGACAGCGTCCGGATTGCAGAATGCAACACAGCCTGTCGCAGATGCAGTTAATAGTATGACTGGTATTATTCAGCAGTGTGCACAGGATGCCAATAATCAGATCAGTGCGGCAAATGCACAGGTTCAGGCAGCAAACGGCCAGACAACAGCAGCAAATGCAACGATTGCAAATGCAGCATCTGCATTAATTGCACTGCAGGGACAGGCAGATGAAAATGGTATGATTTCTTCAGAGAGTCTCAGTGCAGTGATTGGTTCACTTGTTCAGGCAGATGCCGGGGTATCTGGTGTTGATGGAATAAATGCTGATAGCTATACAGGTCAGGCACAGTCAGTTGCAGGTGCAGCTTCCGAACAGCTGTCATCTGTACAGGCTACTATGAATGATACAGCATCTCAGTTGAATCAGGCAGCAGCCGGACTGAACAGTGGTGCAGATACATTGAAAACAAAATCTTCAGATATGAGTAATGGTGCTTCTCAGATGAGTGCAGGTGCTAAACAGATGGAAGAAGGAATTTCTTCTATTCCGGAAGTACCTTCTGATCCAATCAATGCAGTGGCAGCAGCAGTCGATCAGCTCTATGCCGGGGCACAGAAGGTAAATGCAGGAGCAGGTGCAGTTTCTTCCGCACTTGACACCCTGGAGATAGGAACCAAAGATTTCCCGAAAGCAGCAGCGGGTGTTAAAGCATTAAATGCAGGCTTTGAAACTCTGACAGCAAACGATGAAACACTGACAACAGGAGCTGCAAGTCTGAAAGAAGCCGGAAGCACTGTAACATCCGGTATCAGCCAGCTGAGTGCAGGTGGAAAAACACTTGCATCCGGTGTGAAGACACTTGGCAATGGTCTGAAAACTTACACAGACGGAGTTTCAACTCTGGCAGGAAATAACAAAGCACTCACAAGTGGAACACAGCAGCTTGCAGACGGAGCAAAAACGCTTGCAGACGGAGCAGAACAGCTTGCTTCAGGTACGAAGACGCTTCACGAAGGAACACAGAAACTGGTATCTAATAACAGTAAGCTTAACAGCGGAGCAGATCAGCTTGCAGATGGAGCCGGACAGATCCAGGATGGTTCTTCCAGACTTTATGATGGTTCCAAAGAACTTGGGGACGGAATCACAAAACTGGAAGATGGTTCCAGTACACTTGCAGTCAGTCTTAATGATGGTGCAAAAGAAGTAAAAGATACAAAAGCATCTGATGATACAATAAGTATGTTTGCAACACCGATCACAGATGAAGAAACAAAGATCACAACAGTAGAAAACAATGGTCATGCAATGGCACCATATATGATGTCTGTAGGTCTTTGGGTCGGATGTCTGGCATTCTGCCTGATGTATCCTCTGACAGAATACAAAGGAAAACTGAAATCTGGATTTGCATGGTGGGGAAGCAAAGCTTCCGTATTATATCCGGTAGCAATTCTTCAGGGCGTGCTGTTGATTCTCCTTCTGCATGTATTTGATGGATTTACTCCGGTGGAAATGATGAAGACAGTTCTGTTTGCAGCACTGACCGGGGTATGCTTTACATCCATCATGTATTTCTTCAATATTACATTTGGTAAAGTGGGAAGTTTCCTGATGCTGATCTTTATGGTGGTTCAGCTGGCAGGATCTGCCGGAACCTATCCGGTTGAGATTTCTCCGTCCTTTGTAGCGAAGATCCATTATTATCTGCCATTTACATATACAGTAAATGCATTCCGCAGCACAATCTGCGGTGGTGAAAGTATCCGACAGTCTGTAATCGTCCTGATTGGGCTGACAATTATTTTCACAATACTGACGATTCTTCAGTTCTGCCGTATGGCAAGAAGAAAGAAACAGGGTAAATTTGTTCTTCTTGACTGGCTGGAAGAAAAAGGCGTTGCATAATCAAAGATAATTCATGTATTATTAAAGAGTCACATCTTTCAAAGGTGTGGCTCTTTTGAATTATATCAGATGTTAAGAGGAGAAAAGATTTCCAGAATTAACACATTGGTCACATTTTTCCCACAAAGTAAACACAAATCTTACCTATACTCTTAATCATAAAAGAGAAACAAAAGAAAATATATCACGGATAATAATTAAAAATTCCAAGGAGGGGATTTTGATGAGCGATAAAGATATCAATGAAATGATGAACAATAACATGAATGATAATATGAACAAGGACAATGATCCAAAAGAAAGAATGAGAAAAAAAGTGAAAAAAGCAGCAGGAATTGCTCTTTGTGCAGTACTTGCAGGCGGACTTGCAGCAGGTTCTTTTGAAGGAATTAACTCAATTACAGGATGGAACAGCAATACAGTAGAAGCTGCATCCAAGAATGACAATACAACGCTTCTTCAGACAAAATCCAAAAAGAAAAGTGAGGATAAATCTGAAGAAAAAACAGATGACAGCAAAGAGGAATCCGAGACCAGGACAAAGGGAAGCCTTGATGTTTCTGATATCGCAGCAGAAGGAATGAAGTCTGTAGTAGCTATCACAACAAAATCTGTACAGGATGTTCAGAATTATCTTGGATATTATGGATTTAGCGGAAGTCAGGGATATACAACACAGCAGGAAGTTGAAGGCAGCGGTTCCGGTATTATTGTTGGTAAAAATGATGACAGTCTTCTGATTGCTACTAATTATCATGTAGTAAGCGGTGCAGATACCGTATCCGTTACCTGCATTGATGGAGAAACCTACGAGGCTACTGTAAATGGATACGATGAGGATAAAGACCTTGCAGTTGTTTCTGTAGCACTTTCGGATATTTCTGATGACACTATGGATCAGATCGAGGTAGCTACGATTGGTAGTTCAGATGATCTGAAGGTTGGCGAGCAGGTCATTGCAATCGGTAATGCACTTGGTTATGGTCAGTCTGTAACAACTGGTATCGTAAGTGCCAAGAATCGTAAAATCAGTGACACAGGTGTTGAAGAAGATGAAGATTCCGATGCCACAAATCTGATTCAGACAGATGCAGCTATTAACCCTGGTAACAGTGGCGGAGCTCTTTTGAATATGGATGGAGAAGTTGTCGGTATCAATTCTGCAAAACTTGCTTCTACAGAAGTTGAAGGTATGGGATATGCGATTGCAATTTCAGATGTAACAGATACGCTGGAAGATCTGATGAATGAGACTCCGAGAGATAAAGTGGACAATCATGGTGTACTTGGCATCACAGGTATGACAGTAAGCGATGAAGCTTCTCAGTATTATGGTGTACCGGATGGCGTTCTTGTTTCAGAAGTAACAGAAGGCGGAGCTGCAGATAAAGCGGGAATCAAATCCAAATCTATCATTACAGAATTTGACGGCAAGAGAGTACGTAGTATTGATGAACTGGTAAGCCGCCTTGAGTACTATGAGCCAGGCGAAGAAGTTGAAGTAACTCTGGAAGTTGCCAATGGTGAATCTTATAAAGAAAAGAAAGTTACAGTAACACTTGGTGAGAATAAAGATGCAGACAAGGGTGAAAAAGACTCTAAGGAAGCTGCACAGTCTGAGGATGAAGGACAGGATCAGGGAGATCAGAGCACAGACAGTCTTCTGCAGGATTTTGAAAATCAGCAGGCTGATGGAACTGCATATGATCAGTTTTTCGGATTCCTTAACTAAGGGTATTTGAACAGGGATATTGCAGAAGGATTTATTCCATAACAATATAATATTATAAGCAGAAAAGTGGTAGTCTATTATGAGTTATTGTCTCATAAAGACTACCACTTTTTGTACATATAGAATAAAAAATAAAATGATAGATCAGATTTCATCCAGTCTCAGGATTTCCTGAGCAAGGCTATAATCAAGGATAAGAACATCGACAAGTCTACCTTTCAAAGCACTTAATACAGTATTAGCTTTTGAAATTCCTGATACAAGAGAGATTTTGCAGTCTATATTTTTGAATTTCTCCATATCTATAGTGATCATTCTGTCAGCCAGAGATGTCCTGCATTCCTTACCATTGTGATCAAAAAAGCGTAGAGCAATATCTCCGACTACGTTTTGTCTTTTTAATTCGTCTAAATCTTCTGAACTCAGAAAATCCGGGCTGGCAAGAACGGATCTTTCTGTTGGATAAAAACTTCCAATACCGCTTACAGCAATGTTAATGTGGTCAAACATGCTAAAAACACGTTGATTATTTTTCTCTTCCCTCATGATTCGAGTTGCCTCAGAACTACTCATAAGTGCATCTGTAAGTAAGTAGTAGTTTTCGCCGGAAAAAGCCTTAGCCATTCTTGAAACAAGCGTGCGAACATCCAGTTCATTTTCACAGCAGGCAATACTTCCGTGCAAAGTCACGAATTTGGCATTTACTTTCTGTGAGGGATTGAGATAATTGATCATATGATAGACTGTGGAACCCCAGGTGATTCCAAGAACATCATTTTCCTTAATTACTCTTTGAAGATAGCGAGCTCCTTCCATTGCAACAAGCTTTTTGGCATTGTCTTCGGCAATAGCTGAATCAATGCCATCTTCGCTGTTAACAGATGGAGCAATAATAATATCTTTTAAATGAAAGCGATCACGTAACTTTTCTTCAAGTCTGATGCATTCAATATAAGGATCTCTAATGACAAATTCAACAATTTTGTCTTCTTTGGCTTTATTGAGAAGTCGGGATACGGTTGTAATGGAAATACCAAGCATGCCGGCAATTTCATTTTGGGGTTTGTTTTCAATATAATATAGATAAGCAACTTTTATAACCAGAGAAACAGACTGGTGGAATTTGTCATTAGCCATGAATGATCACCTCGTATTTATTTTTTACCTGTGAAAGATAGTGCATATTTGGAAGCAACCAGGATTGCTTCAATCAAACTTATTGCGCTGGCCTTTCCTGTTCCGGCGATATCGAAAGCAGTGCCATGATCGACAGAAGTACGCAGAATAGGCATACCACCGGTAATAGAAACCGTACGGTCAAAGTCAAGCGTTTTTGCAGCAACATGTCCCTGATCGTGATATAGAGATAATACACTATTGAAACGTCCCTGTAAAGCCTGGTGAAATACGGAATCAGCTCCGATTGGTCCAGTAACAGGATAGCCTTCCTCCTGTAATTCTTTGACTGCAGGTATTACATCTGTTTGCTCTTCAGTTCCAAGAATGCCATGTTCTCCACAATGAGGATTTAATCCGGCAATTGCCATAGTGCCTTCTGATACACCAAGTTTCTCTAAAACTTTGAGACTGCGTTTTACGTAATCTTTTATTCTGTCTTTAGTCACTATATCACATGCGTCGCGTAGGGAAACATGTCTGGAAAGGAAGAAAATACGCATTCCGTGAACTTCAAACATAGTCAAAGGGTCCTCGGTGCCTGTAAGCGCACCAAAAATTTCTGTATGTCCTATGTAAGGAACACCAGCAAGTTTAAGAGCTTCTTTATTGATTGTAGTAGTGGTTACTGCATCAACTTCTTTGTTGTTGGCAAGTTGAATAGATTTTTCTACATACTCATATGCGGCACGTCCACACATAGGATTTACTTTGCAAAACTCAAATTTACTCATATCAATATTGTTCAGATCAATAAAATTCATAAAATCTGGATCATCAACTGCCTCAGAAACATTGGTAATAATATGAAGCTTCATAGTGCTTCCGACAATTTTTATTGCATTTTCCATTATTTTTCTGTCGCCAACAACAATACAGTTTGCTTTTTCAAATACATTTTTGTCGCAAAGAGCTTTAGCAACAATTTCCGGTCCGATACCGGCCGGATCACCAATTGGAACTGCGATTAATGGTTTCATTTGATATTTCCTCCTGATTCTTTACATGTTAAGTAATGTTTTGAGTCGTGCTATACAGGTGTTGATAGCGTCTGGGTCTCCGGTCATACCACCTTTGGTTACAATAAGTTTGGAAGGAAAATCTCCCTTCATGAAAGAGCCACAGGCTGCAAGTGGAATGACTTCATCGATAAGATTCAAACCCGTTGCATGACATTTTTTACAGATGGCTGCAGTAACATCTCCGCCACTGGCATAAAGACCGGCAAAAGAAGAATCCTCCTTTAATATACGATGAGCAATTTCTGCCAGAGATTGATTGATCAGGTCACTGACATCATCAACAGACATCTTCAGTTTTTTGGCATAGATATTGAAATTCAGTCTGTTTTCTGGATGAATACCGTCACCGGTTACGCTGAATAGTTTAGAAGAATCTCTGTGAGTCAGAATATCTTCAACCACCCGTTTGATCTCTGCTTCCCTGCTTTCATCACTTTCAACGAATGCTTTTGTTTTGGCATATACATTGTAAACAGGCTGTGAAAGCCAGAAATTTTCCATTTGTGTTTTCGCAACCGGGTTTACACTTCCTACAACAGTAAGAATTCTCTTTGAATGATGAGTTTCACCTGGAACAATCATTTTTTGTGTCAGATTTGCAACAAAAGCTCCAGGATCAACGGAAATAAATTTTATTCCGCTTGCAATGACTGCATCACTAAGAAGATCAATATCCTCCTGGGTGATAGCATCACAGATAATAATCTTAGTTCCGGAATCAGCAAATTCCCGGATCTTGTTCACAAGATGTTCCTTGCCTTTGCTGAGATCTTTCATATAAAGCGATGCAATTCTGTATTTGGTCTGCTTAAGAAATAGTTCAGCAGCCTGTGCATCCAGAATAGGTGTTTTGGGATCGAGAGCAGCCTCCGTTTTGTTTAGGATTGTACCATTTACCTGCATATATCCACCGACTGTGATTCTGCCGGAAGCGGGTGCGCATGGAACAACAATTGCTACATATTCAGGTCCCATTGCATCAAGAGCAGCATCTGTTTCACAACCCAGATTACCGCGAAGTGTGCTGTCGATTCGTTTGCATAATATAGACAGATTAAGATCTTTTAACATTTTGACCAGGTTATAAACCCTGTTATAAGCGGTTTTTCCATCAACACCCCTGCTGTCGGTAGTAAACGCAATGCATTCACAGTCTCCAAGATCGGACAAATCGCTATTGACTAAATTCATGATTGTGGAGGTGACATAACCTTGCTTTTTTAGCATAACCCCTGTAGCATTTGCTCCGGTCAGGTCATCCGCAATAACTGCACATTTAACCATAAAAACCTCCTCTTTAGATTTATAACTATATGGTACCGTTTAGCTATAAAGGTGAATAAGAATATAAATAAGTATAACTATATCATAGAAGGTTATTATATTTTTTTCAATGATGAGAATATTTTCTGTTTATAACAAGCTGAAAATATTTTCAATGTTGAAAAAATGGTCTTAATAAGAAAAAATGATAGTAGAAGGGAGTGATAGAATGATTAAACTGATCGTCAGCGATATGGATGGAACATTATTACATGATCACGGAACATCAGTTAACCCAGAATACTTTCATGTTATTCGGAAAATGAAGGAAAAAGGAATTCTCTTTTGCGCAGCAAGTGGACGACAGTATGAGAGCTTGAGAACTTTGTTTGCTCCTGTAAAAGATGATATTTTGTATATCACTGAAAATGGAACTGAAATTATGTATAAAAACGAACGGATTTTTTCTATGCCAATGTCTATGGAAGTGTCCAGACAACTGGTACTGGACACCAGAGCAATACCTGGAGCAGAAAGTATGTATTGTGTTGGGGATAGGGCATATTTCGAAAAAGAAGATGTAAATGTATATCATTTGATGAAGGATGAATATCATTTTAAATGTGAGATGGTAGATGATCTTCTTGAATTAAAAATTCCCTGTCTTAAGTTTTCTTTATATTTACCAGAGAAAGTGAATGAAATTACAGCAGAATATTTTACTCCCAAATGGAAGAAGACACATGAGGTAGCCTGTGGAGGCGAATATTTTATGGATGTAATGGAACGTGGAGCAAATAAAGGAACCGCTCTGAAGCGCATGCAGGATATTCTGAAAATAACAAAAGAGGAAACGGCAGTTTTTGGAGACAATCATAATGATCTGGAGATGATTGAAGCTGCGGGTGAAAGTTTTGCGGTAGCAAATGCCAGAACAGAAGTTAAGGATGCAGCAAAATATTTAATTCCATCGAATAATGAGGATGGTGTTTTAAAACAGATAAAAAACATGTTAGAGAAAAATAATTAGATGAAAATATTTTCAGTATTGAAAATAATTGCAAATGGCATTATAGTAAAATCATCAAAAGCAAGACAACAAAAAACAAATAAACAAAAAAAGAATCACAGGGAGGAATTTACAATGATTAAACAGAACAGAATGTATGGAACACTTTTAAATCCTTTATATGAAGGATGCAACCTGGATGAGCTTTGTGTAGCTACATATCTGGTAGGTGCAAAGAAAGAAGAAGAAATCGTTATCAAAGCACAAAGCATTGGTATTGAACAGACAACAGGTTCCTGGGTAGACGTTCCAGAAGAAACAGATGAAGTCAGAGCGAAATATGCTTCCAAAGTTATTGGAATCTATGAAGTACCTGCATACGAAAACCAGACAAATGTAGATCTCGATGTAGCACCAGACGGAATGCGTTTCTACATTCTCCGAATTGGATATCCGGTAGTAAATATCAAAAATAATATCCCGCTGCTTCTTGCAACTATCACCGGAAATATCATGTCAATGCCATATCTGAAACTGCTGGATATTGACTTCCCGGAGAGTTTCGTAAAAGATTTCCAGGGACCGAAATTCGGTATCGAGGGTATCAGAGAATATCTGGGAGCAAAAGACAGACCGCTTCTGAACAACATGATCAAACCTTGTACCGGATATACACCGGAAGTTGGAGCAAAACTGTTCTTTGAAGCAGCAGCAGGCGGTGTTGATATCATTAAAGATGATGAGCTGATCGGTGGAGACCGTGAATTCAATAAGATTGAAGATCGTGTTAAAGCAAATATGGAAGCTGCAAGAAAGGCACAGGAGATCAAGGGAGAACCTACACTGTATGCATGCAATATTACAGATGATGTAAGTAAATTAAAAGAAAATGCAATGAAGGTCATCAAAAATGGTGGTAACTGTATCATGGTCGATGTTCATGGTGTTGGATATGCAGCAGTCAGAATGCTTGCAGAAGATCCGGAAATCACAGTTCCGATTCTTGGACATTCCTGCTTCAACGGAGCATTTACCTGCTCACCATATCAGGGCATGAGCTCCAAGGTTGTAAATAAACTGGCAAGACTTTCTGGATGTGATATTTATCTGACACAGCCGCCATACGGTAAATTCGATAACACATTCGATAACTATATCATTAACATGATTACATCCAAAGCCAAAATGTATGATGTAAAACCAATGCTTCCATTCGTAGGCGGCGGAGTTGTTCCGGGCCTTGTTCCGAAATTCATGAATGATGCAGGTAATGATGTACTGCTTGGCGTAGGTGCTGGTATCCATGCACATCCAATGGGACCTCGTGCAGGTGCAATCGCATTCAGAGCTGCAATTGATGCATGCATGAACGATATTCCGCTTCGTGAAAAAGCAAAAGAATGCAAAGAATTGGAAGTATCAATCCAGAAATGGGGAATTTACGGAGAAGATCATAGCAAAGATTTATATGCAATCTGATTAAAGGATGAGACAGGTATTCGGCGCAGAAAGCAGACAGTCGAATACCTGTCTGACTATAATAGAGTTTAGAGAAAACAGGAAGCTGGGAATTGTATGAAGTATGTTGCAGATATGCATACACATACCCTGGCAAGTGGACATGCCTACAATACGATTAATGAGATGATTCGGGCAGCAGCAGAGAAAAAACTTGAACTTCTCGGAATTACAGAGCACGCTCCCGCTATGCCAGGAAGTACCAATGTGTATTATTTTCAAAATCTTAATATTCTTGAAAGAAAAAAATTCGGGGTAGAAGTATGCTACGGGGCAGAACTGAATATCATAGATTTGAAAGGAACAACAGATCTGGATCCAAGAAGTTGGAGGGATCTGGATTATTGTATAGCCAGTCTGCATACGACCTGTCTTGTACCCGGAAGTCAAAAAGAGAATACATATGCTTTGCTAAAGGCAATGCAGCATCCTAAAGTGAGGATTATTGGACATCCTGATGATGGCCATTTTCCGATTGATTATGAAGAATTGATTCGAGAAGCAAAAATGCAGGGAGTGCTTATAGAATTAAACAATTCTTCATTTAATCCGAGAGGATTCCGTATTAATGCATATGAAAATGATAAGGAAATATTAAAACTCTGTATGAAATATAATGTTTCTGTTATACTGGGAAGTGACGCACACAGAGAAGAAGATGTGGGTGATTTTTCCAGAGCAGAAGCTATACTCAGAGAAACTGATTTTCCGGAAGAATTGATCGTGAACAGGTCTCTTTCATGCGTGAAAAAACAGCTTCACCTATAGAAAGGGAGGGCTTTTATGTTTTCAGTTTTAGTACGGGCATTTTCATTTACACTGGTAATCATTATAGGCATAGCAATGAAGTCTACAGGACTTGTTCCGCAGGATGCCGGTGCTTCTGTAAAGAAATTTTTAATTTATGTAACTCTTCCGAGTGCAATTATTACTAATTTTGCTGCAATTGAAGATATGGGTTTTGAGATGCTTATTATAGCTGCTTTAGGCATCGTTGTAAATGTGATCATGATTGCAGTAGGAGCAATTATAACGAGAAGAAAAACCAAAGGGGAGCAGGCTCTGAATATGCTTTGTCTTCCTGCTTACAATATCGGGGCATTCTGTTTACCATTTGTTCAGAGTTTTCTTCCAGCTATGGGAAGTGTTACGGCCTGTATGTTTGATGTGGGAAACAGTATCATGTGTACCGGAGGAACATATGCCTTTGTAGCAGAATATGTATCTGAAAATAAGAAAAAAGGAATTGATTTTGGATCATTTTTAAAACGTCTGATAACCAGTCCTCCACTGGTTGCATATGTTGTGATGTTCATTCTTTCAGTAATGAAATTTGACATGCCTCAGGTAGTGCTGACTCTGATTGAACCTATGGCAAAAGCCAATACATTTGTTGCCATGCTGATGCTTGGTCTTTTGTTTCATATTGAGTTCAAGAAAGAATATATGGGCGAAATTATTAAATTAGTAGTGATTCGTCATATATTTGCAGTTATATGTGCGTTATTCTTCTATTTTGTCCTGCCATTTGATCTGGTCATCAGACAGGCACTTGTGTTACTGTGTTTTGCTCCTATGAGCGCAGTTGCACCAGCCTATACTGGAATGTGCGGTGGTGATGAAGGAATGGCAAGTTGTGCAAACAGTGTAACTATTCTTTGCAGTTTGGTGACGATAACAGCACTGTTGGCATTGATGGGATTATATTAGATGTGAGTTAATCGAGTAAGAGTTGTGGCATTGATGGTTGATGCCACAACTCTTTTTCTGTTGTTAGGGCAAAGCCCTGTTTTACATTGTGGAGTTTTTCGTTGATCCGAAAAA
>ERZ1026854.979-NODE-979-length-19086-cov-5.385897_pt1 | contig 19086 bp, 22 predicted proteins | sample MGYA00380157_ERZ1026854 | MGnify/ENA primary metagenome ERZ1026854 (study PRJEB33269, sample SAMEA4719793) | human gut metagenome | biome: human-associated habitat; feature: organic feature; material: feces | place: Cameroon | collected 2013-10 ...
GATTTGCTACATGTGTATCTGTTGATGAGGCAATTAAGTTGATGCAAAGTTAAATCGTTGTTTGGCGATTTCGTAAATCCCAATAAATTAATTTTATAGGGAACAGAAAATTTGAAGTTTATGGAGGAATAAAGATGGATTGTTTAAGATGTAAAGAGGAAATGATTAAAGCAAAATTAAAAGGAGATGCAGTAGGTACGGTTGTTTATTTAACTAATAAGAAAAACGGTATCTTTGAGAATGAAAAGAATAGTACTGTTTCATGTTATGTATGTCCAAAATGTGGATATGTTGAATTGAATGCAGATAATGCGAAAAAATTGATTTGATAATTTCCACTTGAAACTTTCAGTAATACTGAGAAAATTAAAGAAAGTACAAAGCTCGCGAAGCTTTGAATTTTACGGAGATTTATATAATGGAATACATTAAAGTTACGAACGAAAATATTGAAAAAGAGCACATCTGCTGTGCGATTTCTAATAACAATGATATTCAAGTGTCTTCAAAAAAGGCGTGGTTGTCAGAACGGTTTGAAGATGGTTTGGTTTTTCTGAAAAGTACAGAAAGAGGAAAATGTTTTATTGAATATATCCCTGCGGAAAACGCATGGAATCCGATTTTAGCAGATGGTTATATGTATATCGATTGTTTGTGGGTAGCAGGTTCATTTAAAGGTCATGGCTATTCAACTGATTTATTAGATGCTTGTATTGAGGACAGCAAAGACAAAGGGAAAAAGGGATTATGTATATTGGCATCAGCAAAGAAAAAGCCATTTTTAGCAGACCCTAAATTTTTGAAGTACAAAGGATTTAGAGTTTGCGATGAAGCAGATAATGGTATTCAGTTATGGTATTATCCATTTGATGAAAATGTGGAGTTGCCAAAGTTTAAGGAATGTGCAAAACAGCCTTATATAGAAGAAAAAGGATATGTTTTATATTACACCAGTCAATGCCCGTTTAATGCAAAATATGTTCCTGTAATTGAAGATATTGCAAAAGAAAAATCTGTACAGTTTAAAGCAATTCATTTGCAGAGTAAAGAGGAAGCACAGAACGCTCCGACACCAATAACAACATATGCATTGTTTTTAGACGGTGACTATATCACAAATGAGCAGATGAATGACAAGAGGTTTTTGAAATTATTGGAGAAGCAAAGTTTCAATAATACGGAGCGATGAATTTGAGTATAGCAACAGCGAGTTGCTTTGCAGTTCGATATGTCGAGTATATAATAGTTGTGGAGGTGAAAGTAATCATGGAAACAAAGAGTATTATATTAGAGTTGAGAGATAAAGCAGGCTTATCACAGGATGAGCTTGCAGAAAAAGTATATGTTACTCGTCAAGCTGTATCACGCTGGGAGAATGGAGAAACGACACCAAACACAGAAACCTTGAAGTTATTATCAAAACTGTTTGATGTTTCAATCAATACACTTTTAGGTTCTCCACGACAGCTGATTTGTCAATGTTGTGGAATGCCTTTGGAGGATTCTACCATTAGTAAAGAAACAGATGGTATTTTTAATGAAGAATACTGCAAGTGGTGCTATGTCGATGGAAAGTTTACATATAGTAGCATGGATGATTTGATTAACTTCTGTGCCGAACATATGTCAAATGAAAATTGGACTTCTGAGCAGGTACGAGTATATATGAAAGAAATGTTACCACAGCTAAACTATTGGAAACAATCAAACAAGTAAGGTGCAAATTACAGTTTATCTGACTGAAAAAATATATGGGAAACTAAAGTAGCATCAGCCGCCTATGACGATAGATGAACAGATCGTAGCATTGTATCTGTTTAATACCAATTTTAGGCAAATAACATTTGCTGAAATAGAAACCTATACTATATATCAGATTTGGAAGGGATGACGATAAAGTGTTAAAGTATGGCATTTATGCAAAAGCCGTAGAGCTGTTATGTTTCAAGCCTGCATTAGAGAAACTTGCAATTTTATACCCCAAAATGGATATCAAGGCTTACCAGAAAAAAGTAAAACACGAATACAGGAAAATGCTGCTAAGAACACCTGATATAGGTGGAAGTTCTCTGGAAATGAATCTGTATATTGCTGCTTTTGTCTTTTCCTTACATAAAGCAGAACCGGACAAAATCACTCCGGATGTTGTCGATCAGATGGTAACTGCTGTTTTTGTCTCTCCATTTATGGTGAAGGCACATAAAAATAAGAAATGTACGTTATTTACCGATAAAGTACAGGATCAAAAAGTGAAAGAAAGCATTGCAAGTCGGACATCTAGTTATGAACTTGACTGGAAATTCCATTATGAAAAAGGAATCGATGAATTCTATAATACATACACGGAATGTGGCATTTGTAAATTGGGAAGAAGAGAAAATTGCTTTGAATTTGTTCCATGCTTATGTAATATGGATGAAAGAAACTATCGAAATGAAGGCGGACAATTACACCGGACGAAAACACTTGCACAGGGAGATGCATGCTGTGATTTTCATGTTACAAAGATCAAATAATATTCAAGTTTTGGCAAGTTTCATCATTCACTCTGCTTCACCCACGCCTCAAGTTCCGCCTTCGAACTTTTCGCCTGACTGCCTGTAATGGATTTTCCCTTCGCAATATCTGCGCCCGGGCAAAGCTTCTTTAGCATTGCCTCGCTTTTTCCCATGCCGCTTCCCTCATTGGTACAGAACGGCAGGATCTTCTTCCCGTAAGAGTCGAATGACTCTAAAAACGTTGCCACTGCCATCGGTATCGTTCCGCAGTAATTCGGGTATCCGAGAATGATCGTATCATAGGCTTCCATATTTTCCGGAAGTTTTACAAGTTCCGGTCTGCTGTTCTCCGTAAAATCAATTTTTGCCTGTGCAACACATTCCCTGTACTGATCCGAATACGGCTTTTTCATCTCGATTTTAAAAACGTCTGCATCTAAAAATTCTTTGATAAGATTTGCACAGATCTCCGTGTTCCCGACCGTTATATTCTTTATGGAACCACCAAAATAATTTTCTCCGGCTCTTGAAAAATAGGCAATTAATGTACGCATTTTTCGTTTCCTCCTACCTGAGTGACAGTTATGGCTGTATTTTTTACAGTCATTCTGCTCCTGATTTTCGCATCCAGAAATCATAATACTAGAGTGTACTCCAATGTCAAGATCTTTACACTAATTTTCTATTTTCCAGGCATAAACCGCCGCCGTGACGCGTTTGTCTATATCGATGCGCGCCGCTTTACATTCTTTCGGGTATTTTCTTCCGGCAGCAAACACTCTTGTAATCAGATCCCCGCCAACCGGAAGCATCATTTTTACCATTCCCTCCGGGAAAACAAAATGCGTGGCATGCTTATAAATATAGTACTCGACGTCACAGGTGTGCTGTCTTTGGGATAAGCGGTCCCGCATCCTTCTTATGTACTTTGCCGCGTCCCACAAAACGTCATCCTCCGCGCCGATCAAAAGGACTTTTCCTCTGATCCGTTCGATTTTGATAAACTCTTCCTCCCGGATTGGATGTGCTTTCTCGGAATCGTCAAAAATCTGACGGGATGCGATCATATCGCCGCCCCGTTTTGACTCCTCCTTTATTTTCATGCCATATTCCGGATGACGGTATGCATAAGGAAGATACGGAAGCGGCTTTCCCTCCCAGGAAGCACTCGACTCACCCTCTCCCGGCCACTCGGTCTGTCCGTCCCGCTTGCCCTGATAAAATCCTTCCATGACAAAATCCGCCGGTGTCATTGCCAGCGTCAGCGTGATCTTTGGATAATACGATGCGGCGATCAACGCATACATCCCGGTCGTGGATGCTCCTGTAATGGCTATTTTTTCAATGCCCTGCTTTTCTAAATATGCAATCGCTGCACCGATCCGCTCCATCGGGAGATTATGATGGCTGTAATCTTTGTGTGCAGGGCTTAACGTCAATGCACTCATCTGCAGTTTTTTGTGAATCCATTTGACCGCCGACTTTGCCATATAATCCTCGCAGTCATCTCCTAACATGGCAATGATCGCACATTTGCTGCCCTCTATGGGCCAGTAACAGCCGTAAAAACCCTTATCTGTTTCCTTGATTTTTTTCATATACTTCATCCTTATTCTTAGAAAATTAGTTTTGACAAATATCTATGCATAATGTTAGCGTTAACTAACCGTTTCGTCAAGTACTACTGTGAATTTCCTATAAAGATTCAAGTGTCAAAAGGTGGATTTTAACTTAGTGGCTGGCAAATTGCACAAAGCAGAGACTGTTTTTCTTATTTTCGGACAACGGAACAAAACAAGTTCGACTTTGTGCAATTTGACATACCCAAAATTGAAAACCACCTTTTAACACCCGAATCCCATGTATCACAAAAAAAGCTGCAGTGTCTCCACTGCAGCTTTTCGTTTACATCTACTATTTTACTAACTCTTTTACTTTTGCTTTCTTACCAACGCGATCTCTTAAGTAGAATAATTTCGCACGTCTTACTTTACCCTGACGAACTACTTCTACTTTCTCAACGTTCGGAGAATGTAACGGCCATGTTTTTTCTACGCCGACACCGTTAGAGATTTTTCTTACAGTAAATGTCTCACGGTTGCTTCCGCCCTGTTTTTTAAGTACAGTACCTTCGAATACCTGGATTCTCTCACGGTTACCCTCTTTGATCTTACCGTAAACTTTTACAGTATCACCAACACGGAACTCCGGTACTTCTGCTTTTAACTGTGCTGTTTCAATGTTCTTAATGATTTCACTTGCGTTCATTTTGTGACCTCCTGATAATTTGGATGTTCTTAATACGCGAATTCGTAACAGAGGACCATCTGTTTTTACTCACAACCATTATATTGTATCACATAATTTTGTGTCTGTAAATAGATTTTTATTTTATTTTTAACCCCACTTTTTCCGTTCCTTTTCCGTCAATTCTGCACGCTCAAACAGATCCGGGCGGCGTTCTTTCGTTCGGATGATTGACTGCTCCCTGCGCCATTCATCCACAAGTTTATGATTGCCGGAGAGCAATACCGGAGGAACTTTTTTCCCCATCCACTCCTCCGGGCGGCTGTACTGCGGATACTCTAACAGATCACCCTCAAATGACTCTGTTGAACCGGACTCATCATTCGTCAACACTCCCGGTACCATGCGGGAAATCGCATCCACCATGACCATCGCCGGAAGTTCTCCTCCGGTTAAGACATAGTCACCGATGGAGACATAGTCTGTCACGATCTCCTCTAAAACACGCTCGTCGATTCCCTCATAATGTCCGCACAAAAAAATCAGATTCTCCTCTTTTGCAAATGACTTTGCAGCCTGCTGTGTAAATGTCGGTCCCTGCGGTGTCAGATAAATCGTGCGCGGTTTTGTACCAATCTTATCAACGATCGACCGCCATGCATCATAGACAGGCTGTGCCTGCATCAGCATCCCGGCACCACCGCCATATGGATAATCATCCACTTTTTTATGTTTATTTACTGTATAATCCCTGATATTGACCGCTTCAATCGAGAGTAATCCCTTTTCTGCTGCCCTTCCGATAATGCTTGTGTTTAATCCCTGCATGACCATATCCGGGAACAATGTCATAATGTAAAAATTCATGCTTCCTCCCGCCTGCTGTTCAAGTCTCTTAAGCCCTCAAGCAGGTGAACCTGCATGGTACCTCCCTCGATATCCACCTGTTTTACACAATCTTTAATCGCCGGAAGTAAAATATCATCTGTGCCCTCTTTGCTGATCACGTAGACATCATTTGCACCTGTCTGCAGTACATCCGACAGTTCGCCTAAATCTTCCCCCTCATCCGAAGTCACTTTAAGTCCGATGAGATCCGCAATAAAATACTCGTTCTTCTTTAACTTCACAGCATTTTCTCTGGTCACATAAAGACTCTTCTTGCGAAACATCTCCACATCGTTAATATTGTCATATCCCTTAAACTTGAGAATCACCATATTTTTGAAAAACTTTACCCCGGCAATTTCCAATGTAAGATGTTCCTTCCCGGTATCTAAGATCACCTGTTTTAATTTTTTAAAGCGTGCCGCATCATCTGTGGTCGGGAATACCTTGACTTCCCCTCGCACACCATGTGTCGTTGTGATGACGCCTACCTGAAGTAAATTCTCCATAAATTCTCCATTCTATTACTCTATTTGATCCAGACCACGACATTCTCAATCAGCCCTGTCTTCTGACTGGTAAAATTGATCTGCACAGAACCACCCTTTTCCGGCATGATCTGTTTTGTGGAATTCAGATAAGATTTGCTATTTCCATTCTTATCATAATATGTAAACGAAGTAATCTTCCAGCCTGTTTTTGCTTTTACATTAAAGTCTAAGGTTCTTTTATTTCCAAGTTTATAATTGTAAACATTTGTATTTTTAAATTTGCTTTTTAACTGCTTACTTCCTATTTTGTAACTTGAAACAGGATTACTCCATTTATAGACAGTCAGATTTGATGTAAAAGTTGTCAGGATTCTTCCTGTTTTTACCGTCACTTTGACTGTTGACGTTCCTGCCTTTAACGGTTTGATCCGCACAGTATTGTCAACCACGGAAACAGCCGCCACTTTTTTATTTGAACTGCTTACTTTCGTGATTTTTCCGTTTGATGGCATATTTTTTACTCTGTATATATAGATCTTACTTTTCTTAGGGCAATATACCTGTTTTAGTTTTCCTGCAAAACTCATTTTTGTGGAAACACCTTTATAGGACTCTTTTACGATATCCGTTGCCCCATCTATCGCATTATCTTCCATAAACACTGTATTGTCCCGTGTCTCTGTTACTATTTCACGGGCACTTGCCTGTACCGGCATCTGTATGGCAAATAATACTGTCAGTAAAAATATACAGCTTTTTTTTAAGATATTTTTCATCTGTATCCCCCTCTTTTTCCCTGATAGAAAAAAAACCGGCTGCACCATGTTCATGATCACGCCGGTTTATGTGAAGATTACTGCATAATCTCCACAATCACTTTTTTCTCTTCTTTTGAGGCAGCAGCCTTTACAACAGAACGGATTGCTTTCGCAATACGTCCCTGTTTGCCGATTACCTTACCCATATCAGACTGCGCAACGCGCAACTCTAATACGATCGCTTTTTCATTCTCGGTCTCAGTCACAACAACTTCGTCCGGGCAATCAACAAGTGCCTTGGCAATTACTTCTACTAATTCTTTCATAGGTCCACCTCACTGATCCTATTTCTCAATACCAGCATTTTTGAAAATTCTTGCTACGGTATCTGTTGGCTGAGCTCCGTTTGCTAACCATTTCTTTGCTAAGTCCTCATTTACATGGTACTCGCTCGGATCTTTAGTCGGATCATATGTTCCAATCTCTTCGATGAACTTTCCATCTCTCGGGGATCTGGAATCAGAAACTACGATACGATAGAAAGGTGCTTTCTTCTGTCCCATTCTTCTTAATCTGATCTTTACTGCCATTATTTTCACCTCCTTAAATTTTTGCTGTTCATTTATTAAAAAGGAAGTCCTTTAAACATTCCCTTTTTACCTTTTTTCATCATACCAGGCATCTGTTTCATCATTTTCTTCGCCTGGTCAAACTGTTTTACAAGACGGTTTACCTCTGCGATATCCACGCCTGCACCCTGTGCAATTCTTCGCTTTCTGCTCGGATTAAGCAACGACGGGTTCTGTCTCTCCTCGACTGTCATCGAGTAGATGATTGCCTCGGTGCGTGCCATATTTTTTTCAGCAGCTCCCTCGTCAATCTCAGGCATCTTACCGCCGCCAAGTCCCGGCATCATGCCAAGGATACTGGAAAGACCGCCCATTTTTTTCATCTGACTCATAGACTCTAAATACATCTCAAAGTCAAACTCATTCTTGCGCATCTTTTCTTCAAGTTTTTTGGCTTTTTCCTCGTCAAGTTCGCTCTGTGCTTTCTCAATGAGTGTCAGCACATCGCCCATTCCAAGGATTCTTGATGCCATACGGTCAGGATAAAACTGTTCTAAATCAGAAAGCTTCTCTCCCATACCTGCATAAAGAATCGGTTTACCGGTCACTGCTCTTATGGAGAGTGCCGCACCACCTCTGGTGTCACCATCAAGCTTGGTAAGTACTACACCGTCAATCCCGATCTTCTCATCAAAGGTCTTTGCAACATTGACTGCATCCTGTCCTGTCATGGCATCGACAACTAATATCGTCTGTGATACCGCAACATTTTCTTTTATCTGAATCAATTCGGCCATCATATCCTCATCTACATGAAGACGTCCTGCCGTATCGATGATCAGCACATTAAAATCATTCTTTGTGGCATGCTCTACCGCAGCCTTTGCAATGTTTACAGGACTGTTTTTATCTCCCATGGAAAATACTTCCACGCCCTGTTTTTCACCGTTGATCTGTAACTGCTCGATCGCTGCCGGACGATATACATCACAGGCTGCAAGCAGTACTTTCTTGCCTTTGGCTTTTAACTTTCCGGCAATCTTTGCTGTCGTGGTCGTTTTACCTGCACCCTGAAGTCCTGCCATCATAATGATCGTCAGTTCTTTGCCCGGGCGAAGTGCAATCTCTGTCGTCTCAGATCCCATCAGACGGACCATCTCTTCATTTACAATCTTGATGACCATCTGTCCTGGATTCAGTCCGTTCATCACGTCCTGTCCGATCGCACGCTCCTGCACATCCTTGACAAACTGTTTGACTACCTTAAAATTGACATCGGCCTCTAAAAGAGCCATCTTAACTTCCTTTAAAGCAGCCTTTACATCATCTTCTGTCAAACGTCCTTTGCTTCTCAGGTTTTTAAATACATTCTGGAGTTTTTCGGATAAACTGTCAAATGCCATCTATAGCTCCTCTAATATCTGGTTGGAGATCTGTTCGATCTCTCCTAACACTGCCTCGTCATGGTTCTTATAGAACTCTTGCGTCAACGTGTGAATCTTTGTTACCATACCTCTTGCGGTCTGGAACTTTTCGATCAGATGAAGCTTGCTCTCATATCCTTCTAAGGTCTTCGTACATCTCTTTACCATATCATGTACACCCTGCCGGCTGATTCCCTCTTCATCCGCGATCTCACCGAGTGAGAGATCATTGAACACAAAATCCTCGTATATCTTTCTCTGATGTTCGTTTAAAAGCTCTCCATAGAAATCATAGAGATACGCCTGTTCAATTTTTTCTTCCATCTCATATCCCAATCTGTACTCTCACATCAGCACCTTGCATAGATTATCATAAAAAAGAATAGGTGTCAAGCATTTTTTCTTGACACCAGTATTTATTTTTTCTTAAAACATGACTTTTTTCCTATATCAATATTGACAACTCATTTTTTTCCTGTTTATAATGAGCTAAGCCTAAAATAAAAACTTTTTTACTTGCGTAAATCATGCGCAGGAATGGAGGTTCCCATGAAAAATAAATATCAGAAACCCACCATTTATCTGACATCTGAACATACAGAAGGTATCTATCTTGCAAGCGGTGCCGGTTCTTCAGACGGTTCTGTAACCGCAACTTATAAGGGCATATGGGACAGATGGGAAGGTGGCGGAAAAGGACTGGTTGCCGTGAACTGGAGTAATGTAACAGGCAATGTTACCCTTGATCTTTCTTTCAACACCCCGATTGATCAGGTCTACGTTGACAACTACTCTGCATCTACTTCTGTTTCCGGTAATTCCGTGACTGTCAGATTTGATCCAAATGCCGGTTCTGAATTTGATCTCGGTATTCATTTAAATCACTCTGGTGCAAGTATTGACAGCCTTGCGATGACAAGTCAGTCCTACACAGTATCCTGACACTGACTTTTTTGTCGTATACATCGGATCTCACATTGTACGAGCATACTGTTTCATAAACCAAAATAAGGAATTTCGTTCTGCAATGAACGAAATTCCTTATTTTTAACCATTTTTCATTTTTTGATCCGGTTCTGATATCCGAAACGCAATTCTACAGACTTGCTCTGACTAATTTCGGTTTATAACCATTTTTCTCTAAAGCTTTGATGATCTGATTTTTGTGATCTGTACCAAAGCACTCTAAAGTAATACGAAGCTCCACGGCTGCATTGCGGTTTGTGCTGACAAACTGGTTATGCTCCAGCTTGATAACATTTCCCTGCTCTGCGGCAATCGTTGCGGCTACTTTTGACAATTCGCCCGGCTTATCCGGAAGAAGTACGGATACCGTAAAGATACGGTCACGGAAAATAAGTCCCTGCTGTACCACAGAAGACATTGTGATCACATCCATGTTACCACCGCTTAAGATCGATACGACACGCTTATCTTTTACACCTAAATGTTTCAACGCTGCTACCGTAAGAAGACCTGAGTTTTCCACAACCATTTTATGATTTTCCACCATATCAAGGAATGCAACAACCAGTTCATCATCTTCTACGGTGATGATATCATCTAAATTCTTTTTGATATATGGGAAGATCTTGCTGCCCGGTGTCTTTACCGCAGTACCGTCTGCGATCGTGTTGACACTCGGCAGAGTCGTTACTTTTCCTGCTTTGAAAGAAGCCTGCATACAGTTTGCACCTGCCGGCTCCACACCGATCACTTTAATCTTTGGATTTAATAACTTTGCAAGTGTAGATACACCTGTTGCAAGTCCGCCTCCACCGATTGGAACTAAAATATATTCCACAAGCGGCAGTTCTTTAAAGATTTCCATTGCAATCGTTCCCTGACCGGTTGCAACTGCAAGATCATCAAATGGATGAATAAAAGTATAGCCTTTTTCTTCCGCTAACTCATATGCCTTCTGGCATGCCTCATCGTAAACATCTCCGTAGAGAACAACCTCAGCGCCATAACTCTTAGTACGGTTTACTTTGATTAACGGTGTCGTTGTCGGCATCACGATGACTGCTTTACAGCCATAACATTTTGCAGCGTAGGCAACACCCTGGGCATGATTTCCTGCTGATGCTGTAATCAGTCCTTTTTTGCGCTCTGCCTCCGTCAGTGTGCTGATTTTGTAATAAGCTCCACGCACTTTATATGCACCTGTAAACTGCATATTCTCCGGTTTTAAGTATACTTTGTTTCCTGTCTGCTCACTTAAGAAATCAGAATATACCAGTTTTGTCTCTAAGGTGACTTCTTTTACTTTCTCACTTGCTTCCTCAAACTTGTCTAATGTTAACATTTGTATTCTCCTTTATCTGTTTATTGTTCCGCCTGATCTTTCACATCAAAAAGTGCGTTCACAAACTCATTGGAATCAAATTTCTGCAAATCCTCGATTGTTTCTCCAACACCGATATATTTAACCGGGATTCCAAGTTCGGAATGAATTGCAACCGCGATACCACCTTTTGCAGTTCCATCCATCTTTGTTAAAATGATACCCGTGATCTCTGCCACTTCTGAAAATTGTCTCGCCTGTGCGAGTGCATTCTGCCCGGTCGTCGCATCCAATACCACCAGTGTCTCACGGTATGCATCCGGATATTCTTTTTCAAGAATCCGGTTAATCTTTTTCAATTCCTCCATAAGGTTCTTTTTATTGTGGAGACGTCCTGCTGTATCACAAAGCAATACATCGGCATTTCTCGCTTTTGCTGCTGCAACTGCATCATATACGACCGCTGCAGGATCTGCCCCCTCCTGACCGCCAATCATCTCAACACCCGCGCGGTTTGCCCATTCTAACAGCTGATCTCCCGCTGCTGCACGAAATGTATCGGCTGCTGCAAGAACGACCTTTTTCCCCTGGTCTTTTAACTTTCCTGCCAGTTTTCCAACAGAAGTCGTCTTCCCGACACCATTGACTCCAATCACAAGTACCACGGATTTTTCATTCTCAAAACGGTACGCCGTCTCTCCAACATCCATCTGTTCTTTGATACTGTTGATCAGAAGTTCCTTGCATTCTGCGGGATCCTTGATCTTATTTTCTTTTACTTTTTCTTTGAGATTCTCAATGATCGCCTCAGTAGCATTAACACCGATATCTCCCATGATCAGAATTTCTTCGATTTCCTCATAAAAATCATCATCAATACTGGAAAATCCACTGAAGATCGAATCAATTCCAGATACAATATTATCTCTTGTCTTACTGAGTCCGGAAACCAGACGGCTCCAGAAGCCTTTTTTTTCTTCGCCCATACATCCTGCCTTTCTTATTTGTCCAAATCATTTTCTATCAGGTTTACAGAAACCAGTGTGGAAACACCTTTTTCCTGCATCGTGATACCGTAAAGACGGTCTGCCGCCGCCATCGTGCCACGTCTGTGCGTAATTACAATAAACTGTGTATTTTTTGTCAGCTTATGCAAATATTTTGCAAACCGTGTTACGTTTGAGTCATCAAGTGCCGCCTCAATCTCGTCTAACAGACAAAACGGTGACGGTTTCAGATTCTGGATTGCAAATAACAGTGCAATCGCTGTCAGTGATTTTTCTCCACCGGACATCTGCATCATATTCTGCAGTTTCTTTCCCGGCGGCTGTGCGATAATACGGATACCACATTCTAAGATATCCTCATCTTCCACCAGTTCAAGTGTTCCTTTTCCACCACCAAACAACTCTTTAAATACTGTGTCGAACTGTTTCTGGATCTCTGCAAATTTCTCCATAAACTGTTTGCGCATTCCTGTATCGAGTTCCTCAATGATTCCAAGCAGTGTTTTCTCCGCTTCAATCAGATCGTCATGCTGTGTTTTTAAAAATTCATAACGTTCCGAGATCTCCTTATAATCTTCAATGGCATTGACATTGACATCGCCAAGTTTCCGGATCTCATCTTTGATCTGTACGATCATTTTCTTTAATATGGAAAGATCATCATAAGAATCATCCCGAAGATCCATCGCAGCGTGTAGCGTCAGTTCATACTCCTGCCACATATAATTGGTCTGGTACTCCCTTGCATCATTTAGCTTTTCACGCTGACTGTTCAGACGGAATACTTCCTTGTCGAGTTCCGAGATCTGATTTGAGATTTCCTCCCTCTTCTGGAAAAATCCCTTATGCGCTGCAGACAATTCTTCCTTCTTGTGTGTATAATCTTTTAACTGCTGTTCGAAAGCGGCATGTGTGTCATCCGACGCAAGGATCGTCTTTTTTAATTCCTCGATCTCTGACATCTTCTGTTTTGCCTCTTCTTTTGCATCTCCTGCCTGCGCGATCAGCTGTTCCCTATCCTGCGAAAATCTTGTAAGTTCACCCTGAATACGTGAAATATTCGACTGTGCAAACTCTGCTTTCTGACGGATACCAGCTTCCTCTAAAGCAATCTGTGAAACATTTTCCGATGCCTCTTTTTCCTTCGTCTGATATTCTTCTAACCGTTTCCGGAATTCTTCATTTTCCTGTCCGATTTCTTTTTCGCGAACAGCTGCTGTTTCAATCTCAGCCGTTATCTGTGCCTTATTGTTCTCAAGTTCCGCAAGCTGTTCCTCAATCTCAGCACGCTCTGCATGCAGACCGGCAAAGACAGTTTCTCTCTCGTTTTTCTGCTCTGTGGCACGGTCTAAGTTTATTTTTGCCGTATTCTGCAAAATGGACTGTTCCTGCAGCTTTTCCTTGCCACTTTCCATATCCTCTTCTAACAGCGACTGTGCTGTTTTGATATCCTCCAGGCGGTTTCGCGACTCTTTGATCTGGCTTTGCAGAGAAGCCACAAGCGTTTCAAGTTCTTCCACCTCACGCCTTCTTGCAAGCAGATTGCTGGTGTTTTTAAATGCACCACCGGTCATGGAACCTCCCGGATTCAGACATTCCCCTTCAAGCGTCACGATACGGAAAGAATAACGGTATTTTCTTGCCAAAGCAATAGCATCGTCAATTGTCTCCGCAACAACAACTCTGCCGAGCAGATAATTCGTCACTCCGTCATATCTGGCATCATTTTTCACCAGGGTACTTGCAAGTCCGATCACACCACGTTCACGCAATGCATCCTGATTCTTAAAACCACCGCTGCCGTTCACACTTGTGAGAGGAAGAAATGTTGCGCGTCCATACCGGTTTTGCTTCAGATAAGCGATCATCTGCTTTGCAGTCTCTTCATCTTCCGTCACAATATTCTGGATACTTCCACCTAGTGCCGTCTCGATCGCAACCTCGTATTTTTTTTCAACCTGGATCAGATCTGATACAACACCTAAAATTCCTTTGTGTCTGTCTTTCTGTTCCATGACGCGGCGGATACTGTTTCCGTATCCATCATAGCGTTCTGCAATGTTTTTTAATGTTTCCAATCTGGACTGTTCTTTATGGTATCTGGTGACATCCTGCTCTAACTGCTGGCTCGTCTGCGAATATTTTCTGCGCCAGTCGCGGCTCTTTTCCTCCATTGCAGCTGCAGATTCTTTCAACCCACGGATCGTTTCATTGACATCGTCTAATTCCTGCTGATAGGCAGCTAACACATTGTCTAAATCTTCCTCCTCTGTCTTTCTGGCAAGAAGTCTCTGTGTAAGCTGTGCTTTACGAATATTGATCTGCTCCGCCATCGTATCAAAACGCTGCTGTCTCGCCTTGATGGATGCCTTATTGTTAAGAAGCTCGATGATTTCGCTCTTTCCCCGTTCAATCCCGTCACTGCATTCTTTCATTCCATTCCGCAGTTCTTCTAATTCTTTTTCAGCAGCCTGCTTTCTTTCAGAAATCTCTTCTAATGCTTCTAACAGTTTCTCACGTTCCCCGCCATAGACTTCCTTCTGCGCAAGGCGTTCCTGTCTGTCTTTCTCGATGGAATCAAGTCTTTCTTTCAAATGCTCATCCGTCATTTCTGCTGTGTGGATCTGCTCTTTTAAGACATTGATCTGACCTTCCAACTTACCTTTTAAAACAGTAGAACCGCTTAAATTTTCGCGCACCTCACCGATTGCCTGCTCTAACTGTTCCATCTCTGATTCCATGCGCTCGTATTCTGTTTTGACCTGCTCATAAGAATCTTTTGACTCATGTAACTGTGCCTGCGCAATGCCGCACTTTTCCTCCACCTCATGAAGCTGTCCGTCAATGCGCGTCATCTCCATGAGAAACATGTTAACATCATACGTCTTTAATTCTTCTTTTTTCTTCAAGTAAACACGTGCTTTTTCGGCCTGTTTCTCTAATGGACCTACCTGGCGTTCCAGCTCGCTTAAAATATCATTGACACGAACTAAATTTTCACGTTCATTCTCTAATTTTTTCTGTGCAGTTGCCTTGCGTTTTTTATATTTTACAATTCCGGCCGCCTCGTCGAACAGTTCACGCCGCTCCTCCGGTTTACCATTTAAAATTTTCTCAATCTGTCCCTGTCCGATAATGGAATATCCTTCTTTTCCGATACCGGTATCATAAAACAGCTCTGTCACATCCTTCAGACGGCAGGTATTGCCGTTGAGCAGATACTCACTCTCCCCGGAACGGTACACACGCCTTGCGACCGTGACTTCTTCATAATCCACAGGCAATTTATGGTCTGCATTGTCGAGCGTGATCGCAACATAGGCATAACTGAGCGGTTTACGGTTTTCCGTTCCTGCAAAAATAATATCCTGCATACTGGCTCCACGAAGCTGCTTTGCACTCTGTTCACCAAGTACCCAGCGCACTGCATCTCCGACATTACTCTTACCGCTGCCATTTGGTCCTACAATTCCTGTGATTCCATTATGAAAATCAAAAACGATCTTGTTCGCAAATGATTTAAATCCCTGCACTTCAATACTTTTCAGATACATACTAAACCTCATTCTTGCGCTGATTTCTGCGCATAATTACAGTTTCGGTTTCAAAAGCAAAAGTGCCTGGTAGGCAGCTTCCTGCTCTGCTGCTTTTTTCGTGTGGCCGCATCCTTCCCCGATCACTTTTTCTCCGATCCGTGCCTCGACCGAAAACTGTTTGTCATGGTCCGGTCCCTCTTCTGAAATCAACTCATAATGCAGACTTTCTTTATAATTGCCCTGCACAACTTCCTGTAAAATTGTCTTGCTGTCATAAAACAGCTTTTTGTGCTCGATATCTGTCAGAATAAACTTATGTATAAACTTCTTCGCCGGCTCAAAACCACCATCTAAATAAATGGCTCCGATCACTGCCTCTAGGGCATCCGATAAAATTGATTTGCGCTTCCTTCCGCCTGTCTGGTTCTCACCCTTGCCAAGCAGAAGATAATCGCCAAGATCAATCTCTCTGGTACAAAGTGCCAGCGTCGGTTCACAGACAATGCTTGCACGGAGTTTTGTCAGATCTCCCTCTGGCAGATCCGGATAATTGCGGTATAAAAAATCACTTGATACAATCTCTAAAACTGCATCCCCTAAAAACTCCAGTCTCTCATTGTCAGAATGTTTTTTCATATGTTTTTCATTGGCATAGGAACTATGTGTCAATGCCTGACGCAACAATCCCTCTTTCTCAAATGTATAACCAATCCGATCCTGCAATTCCTGTAACTTTGACATTTCATCCTCCCTGGTCAGGGGCTTTTTTCTACCTTACTGTCTGGTAATATCCAGTAAAATATAAAAAAGACTCTGTTTTCTTATATAATAACGGAAAAGCCCTTGCCTGACAAGAGACGGTACATCTCGCACCGCCCTTTGTCTTCAACAAGGGCATACGTCATCCTTTTATCTAGTTTAAAGCGTTCTTGATCTGCTCTACGGCATCTGCAACTGTTACGATATGCTCGGCATCCTCATTTGCAATTTCGATGTCGAATTCTTCTTCGATTCCCATAATGATCTGAAAAATATCAAGGGAGTCTGCTCCAAGGTCATCCACAAAAGTGGTGTCCATTGTGATTTCTTCCTCGTCCACGTTTAATACCTCTGCAATGATTTTTTTCAGTTTTTCAAATTCCATAACTTTACATTCCTTCCTGTTCCGTTGAACTTATAATATTTTTTCTGATTTTTCCGTTGATGTCCTGCTCTTTGAACGTCACACATTGAAAAATGGAATTGGTAATCTCGACTGCCTTTGCACTTCCGTGCGTCTTTACCACAAGTCCATTCAGTCCTAATAACGGAGCGCCGCCATACTGAGTCGCATCAAACGCTTTTAATGTTGACTTTAATGCCGGAAGCGCAAGTGCCGCACCTATTTTACTTCTTATGGTACTCATCATTCCTTTTTTTATCGCCCCGACAAGCGTTCCTGCCAGTCCTTCATACAGCTTTAAAATTACATTTCCAACAAATGCCTCACAAACGATCACATCTGCCTCTCCATGTGGGATTTCACGGGCCTCGATACTTCCCACAAAATTGATATCCGTACATTCTTTCAGAAGCGGGAATGTTTCTTTTACCAGCGCATTTCCCTTTTCTTCCTCCGCACCGATATTTACGATCGCCACTCTCGGATTTTTGATCCCAAGTACATTTTCCATGTAAATAGAACCCATCTTTGCAAACTGAACAAGATGTGAAGCTCTCGCATCTACATTTGCCCCACAGTCGATCAGAAGCGACACACCTTTCTCTGTCGGAATAAGCGGTGCTAACGGCGGTCTCTCAATTCCTTTGATCCTGCCTACAATAACCTGTCCACCAACTAATATGGCACCCGAGCTTCCTGCCGATACAAAGGCATCTGCTTCTTTTTGTTTTACCATATTCATGCCAACAACGATCGATGACTTTTTTTTCTTGCGGATCGCATTTACCGGTGGTTCTGCCGTCTCGATAACTTCCTCAGCGTGTATAACCTCAATCTGCTCTGACGGATAAGTGTACTTTTCAAGTTCCTTGCGAACCACCTCCTCCTGACCAATCAGAAGAACCTTGATATCACTTCTCGCATTGACCGCATCCACAGCCCCCTTTACGGGCTCGACCGGAGCATAATCTCCGCCCATTGCATCTAAGGCAACTTTCGTAATCTCAAGTGATTGATTCTGCTGCATAACTACTCTCCATTCTGATACGTTTTTGGGCTCTCCCTTCACGTCTATATTGAAATATACTATAACTCTTTCTATAAATCAATATAAAAATCTATTGTCATTTACAATAGACTGCATGCTCTCGAAATATTCCATTGTCATTAATTATAAAATTCCTGATTTCTCTCGTTCTCTGCTTCTAAGTCTTCCTCGGACATATAACGTGTAAACACGCTCTCTAAAATAAAATTAAGCACAAGTGTTATAAGCGCCGGTGAAATAACTGCAATAACCGGGAAAAGATAAGTTCCTATACAGCATACTAAAAAAATTACCAGCGCCAGAAAAGTCTTTGGCAGATTTCCAATCGCCATCAATGCAGAATTTTTCAGAATCATTTTCGTCGTGTTCTCAAAACGCGCCATATAGGAGTACACATAGAGTGCCCATGCAGCGATCACGAGTGCAAGCACAAAAAATATCACATAAAGAACTCCTGTTTTTTGACCTGCCTTTGCGAACTGATACATAATGTACCCATCAAGACTTACCAATACAGCCGCCGCTGCCACGATCAGAGTCACAAGTGCTCCCTGCTTCATGTTTGTACGAAAAGAATGCCAGAAGGAACTCCACAGATATCCTCTGCTGTGACGGATGGCTTTATTGACGGAATAATAAAGTGCTGTTGTTGCAATACCTGCCGGAACAGCTAAAACAATACACGGCAACAATAAAATGACTGCTTTCAGTGAGACAGCCATATAAATTCCAAATGCAAGCGGTATCGCACAGATCAGCCACAACAGACTTAAGCATACACAGTCAACACCCTTCCCAAGTGTCTGAAAAAACTTGTTGTCCAGATTTAAAAATTCTCCCATTTTCCTACTCCTTTGTTAAAACATCATTCTATCATTTTATTCTGTTCGCACATATTATGCAACCGGTAATTTATGAAATTATTATAACTTTTGATCAGGAAATCAGGAAACAAAAAAAGACCAAGAGGAAACTCATCGTTCCACCCTTGATCTTTCCGTGTCCCGTAAGGATTAGTCCTGAGGGATGATTTCTTTTTTGTTGTAAGAGCCACAGTTTTTACATACTCTATGAGGCATCATTAACTCTCCACATTTGCTGCATTTTACTAATGCCGGAGCAGTCATTTTCCAGTTTGCTCTTCTTTTATCTCTTCTTCCTTTGGAAGATT
>ERZ1026854.983-NODE-983-length-19036-cov-6.292977_pt1 | contig 19036 bp, 17 predicted proteins | sample MGYA00380157_ERZ1026854 | MGnify/ENA primary metagenome ERZ1026854 (study PRJEB33269, sample SAMEA4719793) | human gut metagenome | biome: human-associated habitat; feature: organic feature; material: feces | place: Cameroon | collected 2013-10 ...
TCGGCGGCAGCTGACAGCGGACCGCTTTAAGATGAATATCGTCAACTGTGCCCTGCTTGGCGCACTCGTCCTGTCCATGCCAGAACGGCCGGACGTGGAACGGCTGACGGACTTTTACGAATACCCGGGCGGCAGCGGCTATGAAGGGCGGTTTACCCGGTGCGGTATCTGCACACTGATGCAAGAACTGGGATCGTACGACCTGACGCTGGCTCTGTGTCATCCGGACTATACCATAAGTGAGACCGGCGGCGCGACAAGCTTTGTGCGGACGTATACCCTGGCCTCCGGCGGACCGTACTGTGACTGCGGCTATAAAAAATGTGTGAAAAAAGCGCCCCTAGGCTTTCTTGGTGTCCTTGCTGCCCAGGACCTTAATGCCGGTGGTGCCGAACAGCACACCGGCGGCAAACATGGCAAATCTCTTCATGGCAGATCGCTCCTCTATATTTTGCAGCAGTTAGATGTGGCTAACCGTCGCCTGTAAAATAGCACAGCACAGGAAAAAAGTAATACTTTTCCGAAACAAAACCGCCAAAAATGTCATGGAACACAGTGTGTTCCGCAAGAAAAATGACAAACACGCCACGCACAGCCGTAAAAATACGCAGGCCGCCGGAGGTGTCAGCGACACCTCCGACGGCCTGAAGCAAAGGCAGCGAGATAAAGGAAGGAAGTTTTTTATAAGGAAGGTTTGGTGGGCGGGAGTAGCGCCCATGAAGAAGTTTCTTGCCCGCTGCCCGGGGAAAAAAGCAAGGTCATGCCCGCACCGGCGCGTCACGGCGTATGGCCAGCAGCACCGCCGCCGACAGCGGCAGGCAGGCCGTCAGGCCCCACAGGGGGATGCCGTAGCCTACCTGCTCGATGAGCCGCCCCAGCACCGTGGGCGCGATCAGTGCGGACAGAGATACGCCCAGCACGATGATGGATGAGGCCGAAGCCGTCCGAGTGGGGAACGTCTCGCAGCAAAGGATCACCAGGGCCGGGACCTCCGCGCCCTGCAGCAGGCCCAGCAGCACCAAAAGCACCCGCTGGACGGCCAAAGACGGCGTCAGCAGCAAAACCGCAAACACGCCGGCCGACAAAAAACAGGTAAGCAGATAGAAAGTCCGCACCGGCATACGCTTATACACCAGCGGCGAGAGCATACGGACCACCAGTGCGCCCAGGAAAAACAGGGTGAGCATGGCGTTGGCCGCGCCGCCTGCCATGTGGTGCACGGTCTTGTAGTAGTTGGGCAGCCAGACGGCGATGCCGTTCTGGAAGCACAGATACAGGAAACAGCACAGCAGATAGAGCCATGCGCGCTTGTCACGAAAGATCTCCGCCGGGTTGGCCACGGACCTGTCCCGCAGGGCCGTCATATCGGCGTAGGGCGTGTGGGGCGTGGCGCGGCGGGACACCGCCCAGAATACCGCGCCCAACACCAGCGCCGCCGCGCCCAGCACCAGATACGGTACGGCAAAGGTGGCGGGGCGGCTGCTGTCGGTAAGCCATGTCACCAGCAGGGGCGCCAGCATGGCGCCCAGACCGTAGAAGCCGTGAACGATGGGCAGCAGCGTGCTCTTCTTCTCGGGAAACACGTCGGCGATGACGCCGTTCATCAGCAGGTCGATCGTGATATAGCCCACACCGCCGATCAGCGCAAACACCAGCAGCAGCCCGTAGCTGTCATTGCCGTACAGGGGCATGGTGCCAATGGTCACACCGGCCACGCCCACCAGCACCGCGCCGGCCAACAGGCCGTACAGCTTGTGGAGCCGTTCGCCGAACAGGCCCAGCAGCACCGTCATCACGATGCCGCCCAGGGACTGAATGGTCATCACGAAGCCCTGGCGGCTTTCGGTGATGCCGAAAAAGGTCATCATGGACTCGGCGTTGGCGCCAAAGGCATTGAAATAGACGCCGTACAGCAGAAACAGAGCGAAGCACAGGACCGCCAGCAGCGGCAGGATACGCTTTGCGCCGCTCATGCCCGGCTCCTCATGGCGGCCAGGGCATGGAAGGTCTCCCGCAGCGCGGGATATTGCCGCAGATAGAGCTGGTAGTAGGGCTCATAGGCGCGGCCACATTCCGCATCGGGGTACAGAACGGTATCCGGCTTGACGATGGCATCGCAGGCGCTCTCCACGGAGGGATACACACCGGTGCCAACACCGGCCAGAATAGCCACGCCCAGCGCCGGGCCCTCCAGCGCCGCCTTGGCGGTCTGGATGGGGCAGCCGTACACATCGGCCAGCATTTGACGCCAGAATGCGCTCCGCGCGCCGCCGCCGCAGGCCATCATTTCCTCCGTAGGCACATTCATGCCACGGAGCACATCCACGCACTGACGCTGGGAGTAGGTAACGCCCTCCAGCACAGCGCGGATCAGGTGGCCGCGGCCATGGCCGCCGGACAGGCCGATAAACGCGCCCCGGGCCTTCTCGTCCAACAGCGGGGATCGCTCACCCATCAGATAGGGCAGGAACAACAGGCCGTCGGCGCCGATGGGGGTTTTCTCGGCCAGGGCCGTCATCAGCTCGTAGGGGTCCACGCCCTGTTTGGCCGCCTCGGCCACCTCGCCGGCACAGCAGGTATCCCGCAGCCAACGCAGGGACTGACCCGCCGCCAGCGTGCAGCTCATTACCGCCCACTTGCCGGGAACGGCGGAGCAGAAGGTGTGTACGCGGCCCGCCGGGTCGATGGAAACGCTGTCCGCATGAGCAAAGACCACGCCGGAGGTGCCCAGCGTCGTAAAGGCCTTTCCGTAGCGGACAGTACCGGTGCCCACAGCCGCGGCGGCGTTGTCGCCCGCGCCGCCCACCACGGGCGTACCCTCGGCCAGGCCGGTCAGGGCGGCAGCTTCCGCCGTCACCGTTCCGGTCACGTCCACAGACTCGTACATCCGGCCCAGCAGCGCCGGGTCGATGTCCAGCTTGTTCAGTATCTCGTCAGACCACTGCCGCCGGGGCACGTCCAGCAGGTTCATGCCGGAGGCGTCGGATACCTCGGTGGCAAACTGGCCGGTGAGGCAGTAGCGAATGTAATCCTTGGGCAGCAGGATATGACGGCAGGCCTTGTAGACCTCCGGCAAATGCTTCCGCACCCACAGGATCTTCCCGGCGGTAAAGCCCGCCAGGGCGGGGTTAGCGGTGATGGCGATGAGTTTCTCCGCGCCCACAGTCTCGGTGATCTCGCGGCACTCCTCGCCGGTGCGGCCATCGCACCACAGGATGCTGCGGTGCAGCACCTCTCCCCTCTCGTCCAGCATCACCAGACCGTGCATCTGCCCGGAGATGCCTACACCGGCAACATCGGCGGCGGCCACACCGCTTTTGTGCAGCACGGCCTGCACCGTCTCCCGCACAGCACGCCACCAGTCGGACGGCTCCTGCTCGGCCCAGCCGTTCTGGGGCTGGTAGAGGGGGTATTCCACCGTGTGGGCGGCCATGGCCGTACCATCACTGCGGAACAGCACCGTCTTGGTACCGGAGGTGCCCAGGTCGATACCCAGTAAATATTCCTTCATAGCCTTGCGCCTCCTTTAGGCAGGGCCGCCCTTCCGGGCGGCCCGCAATATGTCATTTCTCAGTGGAACAGCACCCGGTTGACCACAGATTCCAGATACTCCTGACGTCCGCTGGGCACATCGAAGCTCTTGAGGCCCTCGGCGTAATCCGCCAGAGACTCCAGGGTCATCTCACCGTCCACGATCTTCTTGCCCACGCCGCTGTCATAGCTGCTGTAGCGCTCCTTGACGAACTGGTCCAGACGGCCATCCGCTTTTAGCTCCAGCGCCTTGCGGAGGCCCAGAGCGAAGGTGTCCATACCAGAGATATAGGCCAGCAGGATATCCTCGAAGGTGTTGGACTGACGGCGGGCCTTGGCGTCAAAGTTCAGGCCGCCGTTGGTAAAGCCGCCGGCGCGGAGGACCTCCATCATGCAGTAGGTGGCGCTGTACACGTTGGCGGGGAACTGGTCGGTATCCCATCCCAGCAGATAGTCGCCCTCGTTGGCGTCGATGGAACCGAAGCTGCCGTTGACGATAGCGGTACGCAGCTCATGCTCGAAGGTATGGCCCGCCAGAGTGGCGTGGTTGGCCTCGATGTTCATCTTGAAATCCGCCGTCAGGTCGTACTTCCGCAGGAAGTTCATGCAGGTAGCCACATCGAAGTCGTACTGGTGCTTGGTGGGCTCCTTCGGCTTAGGCTCCAGATAGAAATCGCCGGTAAAGCCGATCTTGCGGCCGTAGTCACGGGCCATACGCAGGAATCGGGCCATGTTGTCCAGCTCCAGCCCCATGTCGGTGTTCAGCAGGGTGTCATAGCCCTCGCGGCCGCCCCAGAATACATAGCCGGTGGCGCCCAGCTTCACCGCGGCGTCCAGGCAGGCCCGGACCTTGGCAGCGGCAGCGGCAAACACATCGGCGCAGCAGGAGGTGGCGGCACCGGCCATGAACTTCTTGTCGCCGAAGTTGTTGGCGGTGACCCACAGGCACTTCTTGCCGGTCTTCTTCTGCAGCTCGTACAGATAATCCACCATCACGCGGAAGTTGGCGATGCTCTCGGCCAGGGTGGTGCCCTCCGGGGCGATGTCCACGTCATGGAAGCAGTAGTAGTCGATGTCCAGCTTTTCCATCAGCTCGAAGGCGAAGTCCGCCTTGGCGCGGAACTTGGCCATGGGGTCCGTCTGGCCCATGGACTTATCCATGGTACCGGAGCCGAACATATCCACGCCCTCGGCGTCGATGGTATGCCAATAGCTCAACGCGAACTTCAGATGCTCACGCATCTTCTTGCCGGCGATGACCTCGTCCGGGTCATACCAACGGAAGGTAAAGGGGTCGGTCCCCTTGGGATCGTAGACGACCTTACTCACATCAGCGTACTTTTTCATGTTATTACACCTCCGAAGTGTGTTTCGTTTTTACGCGGGAACGGATCATGGGCACCACCAGCTGGATGATAACGGCCACCAGCAAAATCGAGCCCTTGATGGTATCGTTGATCAGAGCGTCCACCTGCAGGGAGGCGATGATCTTGTCGATGATGGTATAGCTCATGGCGCCGAACAGAACACCCAGAAGCTTGCCCTTGCCGCCGCTCATACTGATACCGCCGATGACCACCGCGGCGATGGCGTACATCTCGTTGCTCTTACCCAGGGTAGCCGGGTCGACGGAGCCGTTCATGGCCAGCCACAGGAAAGCGCTCAGGCCGGTGAGTATGCCGGTGATGACATAGACCGCCACACGGGTGCGGTTGACGTTGATACCGGCCAGGGCGGCAGCGCGTTCATTGCTGCCCAGGGCATAGACGGTCTTGCCGAACTTGGTGCAGGTGGATATGAACACCATGATGACCGTGACCACCAGCAGCACGATGCCCACCACGGGAACGGTGGCGATCTTCAGCTGGCCGAAGCCGTAGAAGCTGGCATAGTGGTCCAGCGTGCCGGTCATGTTGAAGATGGAGGATCCGGTGGTACGCAGATAATACTGTGCCACCGAACGGAAGATCAGCATTGTGGCAAGCGTCACGATGAACGCAGGCATTTTCACCAGGCCGATGAGCACACCGTTGAACAGGCCGCACAAGCCGCCGGCCACCAGGGCGAACAGCAATGTGAGGAACACGCTGTCCGTGGCATTGAACACCACCACGGAGAAGCTGCCCACCAGCGCCAGCATGGAGCCCACGGACAGGTCGATGCCGCCGGTGATGATGACCAGGCCCATGCCGAAGGCCATGATGCCCACCACAGCGGAGTGCCGCAGGATGTTCATCACGCCACTCCAGGTGGTCGCGCCGTGGTTAATAAACAGATAGGCGATGAAGATCGCCAGTGCGATGAGGATAAAGCTGTAATTATTGATCCAGGCGGCAATGCCCTTCTTGTTCAGCCCCGGTTTTTTGGCCTGGGCCTTCAGTTCCGTGTTCTGACTCATACGTTTACCTCTCCCTCCGTTGCGTGTATCACATTGGTCGCATACAGCATGACTCTCTCCTCCGTGATCTCCTCACGGGGCAGGATCGTCTGGATATGCCCGTGGTAGAACACCACACAGCGATCCGCGATCTTCTGTATCTCCGGTATCTCCAGGGTGTTGACCAAGATGGTCTTGCCCTTCTCGGCCAGCTCCAGGATCAGCTTGTAGATCTCCGCCTTGGCGCCCACATCGATACCCTGGGTGGGGTTATCCATGATAAGGATATCCGCCTCGGTGGTGAGCCACCGGCCCAGGATCACCTTCTGCTGGTTGCCGCCGGACAGTGACAGGATCAGGTCGTCATGGCTGTTGGCCTTGATGTTCAGCATATCCCGCATCCTGTTGTACTGCGCCACCTCTTTCCGCCCGCGGATCAGCTGGTGATTGGCAGAAAGCGTGTGCTCGGAGATGTAGTTGTTCTCCAGCAGCGTGAAATCCGGGATGACGGAGTTTTCCTTGCGGTTGGCGGGGATCATGCCGATCTTGTGGCGCATGGCGTTATGTATGCCGCCGTGGTGCAGCGGCTCTCCGTTGACATACACCGTGCCCGAGCTGATGGGCATCGCGCCGAAGATCGCCTGCATCATCTCACTGACGCCGGCACCCTTCAGGCCTGTCAGGCCGATGATCTCGCCCTTACGCACCTCCAGGTCCACGTTCTCGAACCCTTCGCCGCTGAGGTGCTCCAGCTTCAGCGCCACATCGCCCAGCTGGCGGGGCTGGTACACCGAGGTCTCGGAGTAGCTGCTGCCCACCATCAGGCGGGTGACGGCCTCCGGCGTGGTGTCGGCAATATTGCCGGACTGAATAAAGCATCCATTCCGCAGGACCGTGTAGCGGTCCGCGATGGTAAATATCTCGTTCATTTTGTGGGAGATGAAGATGAAGGACTTACCCTGCTCCTTCAATCGCCGCACGATACTGAACAGGTGCTCGATCTCCGCGTTGTTCAGCGCGGTGGTCGGCTCGTCCAGAATAAAGAGCTTCGCATTGGCGTGAAGTGCCTTTGCGATCTCCAGCAGCTGCTTTTTGCTGGTCTCCAGCTCGTCTACCAGGGCGTTGGGGTCGATATCCACGCCCAGGTCGCTCATCAGCTGACGCGTCTGCTCCAGCATGGCCCGCTTATCCAGCGTGCCCAGCTTGGTCAGCAGTTCCTTGCGAAGAAAAATGTTCTCGTACACCTTCAGATCGTTAAACAGGTTCAACTCCTGGTGTACAAAGGCGATACCTGCCTGTTCTGTCCGCTTGACGGAAATGTCGTGCATTTGCTCTCCGTCAAACTCGATCTCGCCCTCATTCCGCTGATGCACACCCGCCAGGATGTTCATCAATGTGGACTTACCGGCGCCGTTCTCTCCCAGCAGCGCGTGTACTTCCCCGCGCTCCACGGAAAAATCAACGTGCGAAAGCACTTCCACACCGGAGAATGATTTGGTGATATTGGTCATTTTCAGCAATTCCATGCCGCACGCCTCTCTTTGCTGTTTGATAAGATCCCTTCTACGAAGGGGGAGGTGCCCCGCGGGCGCCGAAGCGCCCGCGAAGCCCTCGGAAACGACTTTACTTACTTGGAGACAGCGTCACCGAAGCCCTGGAAGTCGTTGACGTTGGTAGCATCCACCACGGACACGGCGATGACGTGATCCTGGGTGACGGTACCGCCCTCGATGTGGGTGATCATGTCATCCACGGCAGCCTTGATCATCGCGGGATCGTAAGTAACGGAGAACAGATCGGCCAGCTTGGCGACCTCAGCGGTGTAATCCTTCTGATGGATGCCCTTCAGCACGGAGTAGATCTCGTTCAGACCGGAGGAGGTGCCCAGATGCACACCGGCGTTCAGGAAGGCATCCTTCTTCTCGGCGTCGATCTCGGAGCTCTTCAGCGCCTCCAGGATGCCCATGGCGATCTCGTCGTCGTGGGTGAAGATCCACTTGGTGGCGGTGATGTCCTCAACAGTGCTGGCATCCAGCCAGTTGATGAACAGCTCCTTGCCCTTGCTGCGGCTCCAGCCGGTGTAGTCGGTGGACTGGATGGCAGCGATCTGCTCCTCGGTCCAGCCATTTTCCTTCAGCACGCTGAAGAAGCCGTCGTTACGCATGGTGGGAACGGAAGAGTTGTCACCGGGCATGATGAGGACCTTGTCGCCAGCCTTCATGCCGTCGGCGATGAAGCGCTTGGCGGTCTCGGCGCCGATGCCGTTGTTATCGCCCTTGACGCAGGCAACAGCAGTGGAAGCAGCGGAGTCGATGATACGGTCGAACATCACATAGGGGATGCCGCTAGTGGCCAGCTTGGCCATGGTGTTCTCCAGGGTGTTGTCCTGAGGCAGAATGACCACATAGTCAGCGGTCTTGTTCTCGATCAGGTCCTCCACCTGCTGGATCTGGTTGGCGGCGTCGGAAGAGGTGATGACGGTAGCGGCATACTTGCCGGCGTCATTCAGCTCCTGCGCCTTCTCCTGCGCATAGGTCATCACAGCGCCGGTCCAGCCGTGGTCGGCATTGGGGACCAGAATCGCGATGCGATTACCCGTGGCAGCATCGTTGTCCTTGTTGGCGTCATCGTCCTTCTTCTCGCCGCAGGCGACAAGAGACAGGGCCATGACCAGCGCAAGGATCAGTGCCAGTACTTTCTTCATGGTTGTTTCCTCCTAAAAATTTTTTATAGATACGGACAAAGTCCGCCTATAACGTGTTCTTACAGCTCCACCCAGGCAGAGTCCTTGGCTGCGGAGTCGATGACCGCGTGAATGAACTTCACGCCGTTGAGGCCGTCGGTGACGGTGGGATAGTCGAAAGAGCCGTCGTTGGCCGTACCGCCCGCCTTCACCGCCAGAATGGCGCTGATGATGTTCTTGTAGATGTTGGCAAAGGCGACGATCAGTCCCTCGGGATGGCCGGAGGGGATGCGGCTGTACGCGCCGGCCTTCTCGGTGATATAACCGGTACCGCGGGATAGGGTCTCCGTGGGCTTGCCCTTGGGGGTGTACTTCAGATAATCGGGATAGTGCTGCTCCCACTCCAGTGCACCCTCACTGCCGTAGATGCGGATGGTCAGGCCGTTGAGCTTGCCCGCCGCGATCTGAGAGCACCAGTACGCGCCGTTGACACCGTTTTCGTACTCGACGAGCATATTGGCGTTCAGGTCCAGCTCCTTGCCGTAGCGGTTCACGGTGGCGGCCAAACGCTTGATGTTCAGGCCGGTCAGGTAGTGGACGGAGTTCTCGATGTGGGTGCCGATGTCGCCCACACAGTTGGAGATACCGGACACCGCCGGATCGGCGCGCCAGACGGACAGCTTAGTGGTGCCCTCGCCGGGGACGCCCAGCTCATCGATGAGCCACTCCTGGACATACTCCGCATTGACGGCGGCGATCTTGCCGATCTTGCCCTCGGCGATCATCTCGCGGGCCACCTTCATCATGGTGTAGCCGGAATAGGTATAGGTGACGCCGAAAACCAGGTTTTTCTCCTTGGCCAGGGCCACCAGCTCCTGCGCCTGTTCCACGGTAAAGCACAGAGGCTTTTCGCATACCACATGAATTCCGTGCTGCAGGAAGCACTTGGCCACGTCGTAGTGGGTGTTGTTCGGGGTCGTGATGCTGACGAAATCGATACCGTCGGGACGCCTGCTCTCCGCCTCGGCCATGGCCTCATAGCTGGGGTACACGCGGCTCATGTCCAGGGAGTAGGTCTCGCCGGTCTCACGGTTCTTCTCCGCATTGGTGGAGAAGCAGCCCGCCACCAGCTGTGCGCGGGGGTCAAAGGCGATGGCTTTGCGATGCACCTCGCCGATAAAGGCGTTCATGTGGCCACCGACCATGCCGTAACGGATCTGAATACCCATATTGTCCTCCTTGTCGCGTTTCAGTTGGCAATAGCGTCGTCAAACTTCACATCGGACTTCTTGAAGTCCACCTTCTTCACGAAAGCGGCCGCCTCGGTAGCGCCCTCGATACGGTCCATACCGCTGTCCTCCCATTCCACGGACAGAGGGCCGTCGTAACCGGCGGCGTTCAGCACGCGGATGATCTCCTCGAAGTTCACGTCACCATGACCCAGGGAGCGGAAGTTCCAGCCGCGGCGCAGGTCTCCGAAATCGATGTGGGAGCCCAGCAGACCGCTGCGGCCATCCAGAGTCACCGCCGCATCCTTCATATGGACGTGGTACACGCGGTCCATAAAGTCGCGCAGGAACAGATGGGGCGTCACGCCCTGCCACAGCAGGTGGCTGGGGTCGAAGTTCAGGCCGAACTCGGGGCGGTCGGCAAACTTCTTCAGCAGCTTCTCGGTGGAGTAGTAGTCGAAAGCGATCTCGCCGGGATGGACCTCCAGGGCGAACTTGATGCCGTTGGCCTTGAACTCATCCAGGATAGGGGACCACAGGCGCACGATCTCGTCGTAGCCGTTCTCGACCATCTCCTCGGTGGTCTGGGGGAAGGAATACAGCCACTTCCAGATGGGAGAGCCGGTGAAGCCCGTGACCACATAGCAGCCCAGCTTCTTGGCCACCACGGGGGCCTTCTTCATGGTGTCGATCGCCCAGGCGCGGATCTCCTCCGGCTTGTCGGCCAGCGCCGCGGGAGCAAAGTTGTTCAGCCGGGGATCGGGAGCGTCGCCCACACACTGGCCGATGATGTGGCAGGCCAGGGCCTTGCAGATCAGGTTGTTCTTCGCCAGGGTCTCCTTGATCCAGGCCACGTAGCTGTCATCGCTGTATGCACGATCAATGTCGATGCCGTTGCCCCAGCAGGCGACCTCCAGGCCGTCATAGCCCATCTTGGACGCCAGCGCACACAGTTCATCGAAGGGCAGGTCCGCCCACTGGCAGGTGCAAAGAGTTACCGGTCTGTTTCCCATGATACATTCCTCCTGTTAAAAAGTTAAATCATCATCGGCCTGTGCCGATCGGATCACAAACTTACTGCGAGTGCCGCACACGCACACGGTTGTGGGTATACACCACGCCGGCGGCGGGCCGCCGTCCGGTGTGGATATAGTCGAACAGCACACGCACCGCCTCGTCCCCCTGGGCGAAGGGCTCCTGGGTCACAGTGGCGGCAATGCGCCCTTCCTCCATATACCGCAGCACGGCCTCCGTCCCGTCCACCGCCAGCACGCGGATATTCTTTCCGCTTTCCAGAATGGCCCGCATACCACCGTCGATACCGGCGGCGGCAAAGCACACCATGTCCGGCGTGTGGTCCGCCAGATAGGCCCGCAGCACCTGATAGGAGACATCGTCATCGTCCTGATTTTCCAGCACAGCGTCCACCGTGATCTCCGGCGTGCCCTCCAGCGCGGTCCGCAGACCGCGCACGCGGTCCATATGGCCGCGGACATTGGTGCTGCCGATAACAGCCGCCACGCGGCCCCGGCCGTTGAGCATGAGCTGCACCAGATCTCCGGTGATCATACCGCTGTTGTAGTAGTCGCAGCCGACAAAGGCCACACGGTCGACATCGATATCGGTGTTGACTGTGACCACCGGTATGGGCAGTGACTGCAGGTACTCCGCAACCTCGGGCACATCCAGCGGCATGACCGCCAGCGCGTCCACGCCCTCGGCCACCAGCCGGCGCATGGCCTGCAGCTGCGTGGCGGCGTCGTAGCCCTTGATCTCGCGGATGGTAAGGGTGGTGCCGTAGCTGGAGAGTTTTCTGGCGCGGCTCTGTGCGCCGCGGAGCACCTCGTCAAAAAAGGGATTGCCGACGGAGGGTATGACCATGCCGATGTGGGTGCGCTGACGGGAGCGAATAAGCGCCTGAGCCAGCTGGTTGGGCTGGTAGCGCTCACGCTCGGCAATGTCCAATATACGCTTGGCCAGCTCGGGATTTACGTTGCCGCGGCCGTTGAGTACCCGGTCGACGGTGCCGCGGCTGGTGCCCGCTTTTTCGGCGATCTGCTTGATGGTCACGCGTCCGCTTCTCCTCTCCGAAATTTGTATCGCCCTTGGCGATGTGTCATTTGTGCTCGAGCACGAATTGACTGTGCTCGAGCACAGTTTCAAAATACCATCTCTTTTGTGATCTGTCAACGGAAAAGGACCGGCATGGCTCTATTTCTGTAGAGTTGCCTAAACACGGCGAAAAACTTTTGTTGTTTTTCCCAGTAGACATTTCGGAATTACCTGTTACCCGCAACGCTTTGTGCCAAACATTCCAAACCAGCAAGGCGGCTGCCAAACAGCAAAAGGGGCCACCATTCAGCGGTCCCTTTTATACGGAAAAAGCCGAACGGCTCCCAGGTGCGTGCCTGGGAGCCGTTCGTTGCAAGGGGGAGGAAAAGGAGTAAAGGGAGAAAACAAGCTATTTGGTGCAGACCGGCAGGAACTGGCCGAAGCAGTCGGGCAGGACCTGACCGTCACGCATAGTGGTGCGGCCGCGGAGGATGGTCTCGACCACCCGGCCCTGGAAGGACATACCGTCATAGGGGGACCATTTGGCTTTAGAGTACATCTTCTCCTGACGGAAGGTGTAGGCCGCGGACATATCCACAATGGCCAAGTCGGCATCGGCTCCGGGGCGAATAACGCCCTTGCGGGGATAGAGGCCGAAGGTACGGGCCGCATTGGCGGAGGTGATCGCCGCCACGCGGGGCAGCGTCAGCAGGCCGCGGTGGACAGCGGTGAGCAGCACAGGAGAAAGGCCCTCGATACCGCTGATTCCGGCGGGGGCATCCCAGAAGGAACGGTGCTTTTCCTCGCAGGTGTGGGGCGCGTGATCGGAGCAGACCCAGTCCAGGGTACCATCCGCAAGGCCCTGCCAGACTGCCTGGCGATCTGCGGCGGTACGGATGAGAGGGTAAGTCTTCATCACCGCACCGCAGCGGCGGGCGTCGCGGTCAGTGAAGGTCAGGTAATGGGTACAGGTCTCGGCGGTGACATCCACGCCGTCGGCCTTGGCGCGGCGAAGGTGCTCCACGCCGTCGCCTACGCCCACATGGAGGACGTGCAGGGGCATGGAGAGCTCCTTGGCCATGTCGATGGCGGTGTCGATGATGGAGGTCTCGCAGCTGACGGGGCGGGTACGCAGCAATGCGGCATAGTCCTGCGCGCCGGTGGCAAGGACCTCCTGCGTCAGGGCCCGAACAATGGAGAAATTCTCTGCGTGGATGCCCAGGCGTTTGCCGGTGGCCTTCACGGCGCGGAACAGGCGATAGATCTGGCCGTCGTCCGGGGGCGGAAGGACGTTATCCATGCCCTCGCGGTAGTTGTAGATCAGGCTGTTGTCCCGGCGGTCCACCGCGTAGCCCCAGAAGAATTTGAAGGCCACGCAGCCGGCCTCCGCCAAAGCGGGCAGACTGGCAAGATTGGCATCGCCCAAAGCCAGGCCCCAAACGCAGAAATCCGCATGGGCCTTGGGCTGGATGACCGAGACAAGGTCGCGGAGAGACTCCGCCGAGTGGATGGTAGGGGTGCAGTTGGGCATTTCGAACACGGTGGTAATACCGGTGGCGGCAGCCGCCGCGGTGGAGGAACGGAAATCCTCCTTCTCGCCGGTGGCCAGACGGCCGTCGCGGGAGTGAACGTGGGTCTCGATCAGGCCGGGCAGGATATAGCGGCCAGAAGCGTCGGTGGCTTCGCCGACGGTGCCGGGCAGGCGCTCGGACGTGACGGCGGCGACCCGGCCGTCACGAATGTAGATATCGGCACGCTGCATACCGTCATCGTTGACCACCGTACCGTTGTAGATGACTCTGTCCCAGTCCATAAAAGCCTCCTCCGATATGTATACTGTATACACTTTGTCTTCAAGAGAAGCCCCCATGACAGGTCACAGGGGTCTCGTGCAGGCGGTAGATATCCGTCATACAGGCGGTAGATATCCGTCATACAGGCGGTAGATATCCGTCATGCAGATGGTACATATCCGTCATGCGGGCGGTACATACCCGTCACGCAGATGGTACATATACGGCATGCAGATGGGGTCTGTGCGTCAGTCCTCCCTGCCGTAGCGCTGGAGGGCTGCCTCGTGAACGTTGGCCGTGTGGGCGGTGAGCACCCGACGGAGGCGATCCGCATCACGGGCCCGCAGGGACGCCACGATCTCCTCGTGCTCCGCCAACGCACGACGGCGGCGTTCGTCATCGGACAGCACGCTCTCGCGGAAGCGGGCGTGCTCCGGGTTCTGAAACGACGTGGTGGCGCTGTAGCTCTCGATCTGGTCCAGGAGCTTGATGAGCAGGGGCATATTGCTGCTCTGGGTCAACAGGCCGTTGAATTCGTCCAGGTGGCGGAAATACGCACCGACGTCATGCTTGTCCAGTGCCTCGGCGCAGCCGCGGTTGTCGGCCTCCATAGCGTCCAGCTGCGCGTCGGTGATGTTCCGCACCACAGCATCCACGCTGAGCAGCTGCAGGGCGGAACGGATGGTATAGACCTCGTCCACCTCGGCACGGGTCAGCCTGGGGCGGGCCACGGCGCCCTTACGGGGCTCGTAGACCACCAGTCCCTCACGCTCCAGCATACGGATGGCTTCGCGCACGGGGGTGCGGCTGACGCGGAAAATATCGGCGTATTTTGTTTCGACAATGCGCTCATCCGGCGCGATATCGCCGTTGATAATGGCGTTTTTCAGCTGGGTATATATCGTCTCGCGCTGGGGATTGGCGGGGTCCACCGGTGTGAAGGCTGTCATCTCTCTATGCCCCCTTCTTTTTATACCGCAGCAGGCGGCTCTATACACACTATACCCACTGCTGCGGGAAAAAGCAAGCAAAACCGGCAAATTCTGCCGATTTTCCCTCCCCTGCCGGGGCTTGGGCGCAGTGCAGTCTCTCTTACATGTGTATGGGATACTGTATACAAAGTACATGGTAACATATTCCTTTCCCTTTTGCAAGAGGTTTTCAGATGCGCGGCAAAAAAAGAAAGCCCTTACGGGCTTTCTTTTTTTGCTCTCAGTGACGCTTTTTAGCGGTCCAGGCCATGCCGGTCATGGACAGGACAGCCGTCACGGCGTAGATGCCCACGCCCGCGTCGAAGGTCTTGGGCGAGTCGGTCTTGCTGTCAGTAGTGGTAGTAGAGTTGTAGTAGTAGCGCGGCGGGGTGGGCTGCTGTTCAGCAGGACGCACAGTATAAGTACCATCATTATTCTGATTAAGTTCGCTGCCATCCGCCGCAATCACTGTACCAGTGACACCACTCAGGCTGCCGTCTCCTGCGGTATCCTTCAGGGTCATCGTCTTGCCGCTGTCGATTTTCATAGACTTCTCGCCCTCAAAGACAACTTCCTTACCGTTGAGGTCGATAGTAACATTATTGCTTACAGTCATATCATCCGTAAACGTCTTGCTGCGCATCAGTTTGACAGTTCCGCCCTCACCAGCCGCGGTAATGGCAGCACTCAAATCAGCATACAGCTGTCCATGGAAAAACTGATGGATATCCAAATGATCTCCTACGACAAGGTCAACCAACTGCGCCACGTACTGTTTTTGCAGGATAAGGCACACACGCTGGCGCTGATGCAGAAGCACGCCGCCATACTGCGGCCTAAGTTCCGGTGCGTGCTGCGCTGCCTGGAGCGGGAGATCGCACCGCTGGGCATCGCCGCGTGGCAAAAGCCCACCGGAGGCTATTTCGTATCCGTGAACACCCTGCCGGGGCTGGCCAAACGGACGCTGGCGCTATGCAAGGAGGCCGGCGTGACCATGACCGGCGCGGGCGCTACCTTCCCCTATGGCGTCGACCCGCAGGACAGCAACATCCGCATCGCGCCTTCCCTGCCGCCGGTGGAGGAGCTGGAGAAGGCCATGGAGGTATTCTGCGTATGCCTGCGGATGGCCGCGCTGGAACAGCTCCTTCAGAAGTAAACGCGAAAAGCACACCCCAATGGGGTGTGCTTTTCAGCTTTTGATCCGGCGCAGTACAGTTGTGCCGGGTGCGCTTTGCTATTAAATTCACTTATACGCCATATATTAAATCGATGTTTTACTTATTATCTTGCTGCGCGTATAATGAACCGTCGTTTGAAAATAACACGGAACGGAGGCAGCGAACATGGCAAATTGCGCGATCGTAGGTATCAACTGGGGCGACGAGGGAAAAGGCCGCATGGTGGACTATCTGACAGGGCAGTATGATGTGGTGGTGCGGTATCAGGGCGGCGGCAACGCCGGGCACACCGTTATCAACGATATGGGCAAATTCGCCCTGCACCTGCTGCCCTCCGGCGTGTTCCGCCCCGGCGTGATGAATATTCTGGGCAACGGCGTGGCGCTGGACTGCGAAAACCTGGTGACGGAGATGGAAACGATCCGCGCGGCGGGCGTCAGCATCTCCCCGAAAAACCTGATGGTCAGCCACCGGGCCTCCCTGCTGCTGCCGTGGCACCGGGAGCTGGACGCACTGGAGGAGGCGCGGCTGAAGGACAAGATGTACGGCTCCACCAAGCAGGGCATCGCGCCGTTCTACTCCGATAAGTACCAGAAAAAGACCATTCAGGCCGGTGAACTGCTGTATCCCGATCGCCTGATAGCGCACTTGCAGGACCTGCTGGAATGGAAAAATCTCATATTGCAGAAGGTCTATGGTGCCAAGGGCTACACCCTGGCGGAGATGACCGCGTGGCTGGAGACGTATGCCGCGCAGGTCCGGCCCTATGTAGCGGACACCGGGCGGTATCTGCGGCAGGCGCAGGCAGAGGGCAAGGCCATTCTGTTCGAGGGACAGCTTGGCGCGCTGCGCGACCTGGACTACGGTATCTATCCCTACACCACCTCCTCCAACACCATCGCCGCTTACGCGCCTATCGGCGCGGGGCTGCCCACGGCAAAGATCGACGAAGTGGTGGGCGTGGTGAAGGCCTATTCCTCCTGTGTGGGCGAGGGCCCGTTCACCTGCGAGTGGTTCGGTGCCGACGCGGAAAAGCTGCGGGAGGCCGGCGCGGAGTATGGCGCCAAGACGGGCCGCCCCCGCCGGGTAGGCCCCATTGACCTGGTGGCCACACGCTATGGCGTGGAGGTACAGGGCGCGACGAATATCGCGCTGACCAAGCTGGATATCCTCAGCTACATGGACGAGGTCCCGGTCTGCGCCGCCTATGAGATCGACGGCGAGATCACCCACGAATTCCCCTTCCCTGCCGTGCTGGAGAGGGCCAAGCCTGTCTTGGAATACCTGCCGGGCTGGGGCTGCGATATCTCCGGTGTGCGTACATGGGCGGATATGCCCCAGGCGGCGCGGGACTATGTGGAGTATGTGGAGCAGGCCATCGGCTGCCATATCGGGTATGTCTCCGTGGGTGCCGAGCGAGAGAGCCTGATCATCCGATAAGCAAGGAGGATCGTTATGTCTCACGATATGTACAGCTCCCCGCTGGCATCCCGCTATGCCTCGGACTATATGCTGCACCTGTTTTCCGACGACAGCCGCTATCAGACCTGGCGGCGGCTGTGGACGGCGCTGGCCCGCGCCCAGTGCCAGCTGGGGCTGCCCATCACCGAAGCGCAGGTCGCCGAGCTGGAGGCGCATATCACCGACATCGACTATGATGTAGCCGCCCAACGGGAGCGAGAGGTACGGCACGATGTGATGGCACACATATACGCCTACGGCAAAGCGGCGCCGTCGGCGGCGGGGATCCTCCATCTGGGGGCCACCAGCTGCTATGTGACCGACAACGCCGACCTGATCCTGTACCGGGATGGCCTTGTCTATCTGCGCGCACAGCTGCTGACTGTGCTGAACAACCTGGCAGCCTTCGCGAAAAAATATGCCGACACGCCCGCCCTGGGCTATACACACTACCAGCCGGCACAGCCTGTGACCGTGGGCAAACGCGCTGTCCTGTGGATGCAGGACTTTCTCGCTGACGTGGAGGAGCTGGACCATGTACTGTCCGCACTGCGGTTCTTGGGCTGCCGGGGCACCACAGGCACAGAGGCCAGCTTCATGGACCTGTTTGACGGCGATGAGGCAAAGATCGACGAGATGAACCGCCGCATCGCGGCGGAGTTCGGCTTTTCCGCCTGCTTCCCGGTATGCGGACAGACCTATCCCCGGAAGACGGACAGCCGCATCCTCGGCTGTCTCAGCGGCATCGCCCAGAGCGCCTATCGCATGGCTAACGATATCCGCCTTCTGCAGCATGACCGGCAGCTGGAGGAACCCTTCGAGGCGGATCAGATCGGCTCGTCCGCCATGGCCTATAAGCGCAATCCCATGCGGTGTGAACGCATCTGCTCTCTCAGCCGCTATATGATAGCCGACGCTATGAACGCGCCTATGACCGCTTCCGTCCAGTGGCTGGAGCGAACGCTGGACGACTCTGCCAACCGGCGCATCGCCATGCCGGAGGGCTTTTTGTGCGTCGACGCAGTACTGCGGCTGTGTCAGAACGTGACGGCGGGTCTGCACGTCAACGAGGCGATCGTAAATCGCACCCTGCGGGAATATCTGCCGTTCCTGGCCACGGAGGACCTGATGATGGAGGCGGTGAAGCGGGGCGGCGACCGACAGCAGCTGCACGAGGTCATTCGGAGACACTCTATGGCAGCAACAAAGCGCATGAAGGAAGGTCTGCCCTGCGACCTGCTGGACCGGCTGGCAGGCGATCCGGTCTTCGGACTGAGCCGGTCGGAGCTGGAGCAGCTGATGGCGCCGCGGCTGTATATCGGGCGGTGCCCGCAGCAGGTACGGAAATTTCTGGATGCCTGCACGCCGCTGCTTCGGCAGGCGCAGACCGCCGACGGGGACATCCGGATATGAGCACAGAGAACACCGGGGCGCGCTGAAAATTCATCGCGCGTGAAAAGGCCGAGAGCCGCTTATTCCCAGACCGGAATAAGCGGCTCTTTTGCAGTTATCCATTTGGGCATTTGGAAGGCGGAAATACGGTACGGCTCATCCCTTGACGCTTCCCAGCGACACGCCCTCCACGATGTAACGGGAAAGGAGGAAATACATGATGAACACCACCACCGACGTGGTGATGGCCGGGATGATCAGCGGCCAGTAGGTGTCGATCAGCTTCAGCTGTATCATAAACTTGTACGCCGTGCTGTGGGCAGACCGCCCTTACGAGGGCTTTGACACCAGCCGCGACGCCTTTATGGG
>ERZ1026854.985-NODE-985-length-18992-cov-5.096689_pt1 | contig 18992 bp, 16 predicted proteins | sample MGYA00380157_ERZ1026854 | MGnify/ENA primary metagenome ERZ1026854 (study PRJEB33269, sample SAMEA4719793) | human gut metagenome | biome: human-associated habitat; feature: organic feature; material: feces | place: Cameroon | collected 2013-10 ...
TACGAAAAAATGAAGGAGCACTCGGCAATCGGCGCCCGCATTGTCAAGGAAGTGCTGACCGGGGTGGAGGATGACAGGTTTGTGAAGGTGGCGGTAAACGTCGCACATTACCATCATGAAAAGGTGAATGGAACCGGTTACCCGGAGGGGCTTTCGGGGGACGACATTCCCATCGAGGCGCGCATCATGGCGCTGGCAGATGTGTTTGACGCGCTGGTATCGAAGCGATGCTACAAGGAGGCGTTCTCCTTCGACAAAGCCTTTGGCATCATTGAAAAGGACGCAGGATCGCATTTTGATGCGACATTGGCGCATATTTTCTTACAGTGCCGTCCTCAGCTGGAGGCGCTGTATAGCAGGCAGTTTTAGCTGCGGAACGGAGGGGCTGTGTTGTGCCGTATGATCATTGACGGTGTGTTTGCGGATAACCATAGAAAAATAATGGAGGAAAAATATGCGGGTCAGAGTGGAAACCGAGCGGTTGATCTTGAGAAATCTGGTGCCGGAGGACTATCAGGCGGCTTTTAAATGGTGCGGAGACCCCAAGGTCAACAAATATATGATTTATCCGCTATACAAACGTGCCGAGGATGTGAGAACGTGGATTGAGAGCCTCGATGCGGACAAGCCGGACAATTATGACCTTGGTTTTGTGCTGAAGGAGACGGGCGAACTGATCGGGAGCGGCGGCATCTGCTACGCTCCCGACAGGGATGTCTGGGTGATCGGGTACAATCTCAGGGCGGATCAATGGGGGAAAGGACTGACGCCGGAGGCGATACAGGGATTGATCGATTATGTGGGAAAGACCCGGAAGATCCGCGCTATCGAGGGACAGTTTGCCGCTGAAAATTATAAAAGCCAGCGTGTGATGGAAAAACTCGGAATGCACTATGTGCGGGATACGGAATACGAAAAGCTGGACGGAAGCGCCTCGTACAAGGGAAAAGTATTCCGGAGAGATTTTGATTGAGAAGTGAGGATGAAGATGATTTTGGAGGAATTTGATTCGGAAAAGACTGCGGTGATCAATCCGTGGAACATTATAGATCCAGTGGAAGGGATGCCGCAGATCGCAATAGCCTGCTATGCAAAAACGACCTTTGACAGGATGGCGGAGGAACTGGAAGCGAAGGTGATTGCGCAGACCTGCTCCGCAAATGGTGTGAAACCGGTATACAGCGCCCGGTATAAGGATGTGGAGGTTGCGCTCTTTATGATCGATGTGGGTGCGCCCATGAGCGTCGCCATGCTGGAGGATGTATACCGGATGGGCGTGCAGAAAATGATTATCTTCGGAACCTGCGGCGTCCTGCAAAAGGACATTGAGGACTGCTCCGTCATTCTTCCCGATGCGGCGGTCAGGGATGAGGGAACCGGCTATCACTACGTGCCGCCTTCTGATGAGATTGCCGTAAACGGAAGGTATTTGGAGACATGCAAGAACCTTTTAAAAGAATTGGGGATAAAGTATACCGTGGGGAAGGTGTGGACGACGGACGCTATTTATCGGGAAACGCCGGACAAGGTGAAACGGAGAAAAGAGCAGGGCTGTATTTGCGTTGATATGGAATGTTCCGCAAACGCGGCGGTGGCACAGTTTCGGGAGAAGGAGCTGATTCAGTTTTTCTACGCGGCGGACAATCTGGATGCGGAAGAATGGGATGTGCGCAGTCTGGGCAACCATGACAAGCTGGAGGAAAAGGACAGGATTGCTACCATAGCGCTGGAGCTTGCGAGAAGAATCTAAAGAAATGGAGAAGGGTATGAGAAGAAAGAATGTATGGCTGGTATTGTTTGCGGCAGGTATGCTTGCCGCGGGAGGCTGCGGGAAAGGCGTAGTGGAAAGTGCGGCGGGAACGGTGGCGCCTACGGAATCTGTTACGGAAACCGTGACGGAGACCGTGGAGGAAACGGTGGAAGAGACGCAGGAGATTGTGGAGGAATCTCCGTATCTGTATCCGGTCATTGAGGAGCGGGAGATCGTGGATGGCAAGATGCAGAGCTACTTAAGCGGTGAGTGGGTGGATGCGGAGAAGGCGGACAGGCGTCCCATCGCGGTGTCGATTCCCAATCAGAAGAGCTGTCTGCCCCATTACGGCATCACCAATGCAAGCATCATTTATCAGGTGCCGCTTCGGGATAATCTGACCAGACTGTTCTGTATTTTCGAGGATTTTGACGATCTGGACCGCATTGGCCCTGTGAGAAGTATCCGCGACTATATGGTATATGACGGCATGGAGCATGATGCGATTATCTGCCACTGGGGTTCTGCCGTGTATGCGAACGCGCTGTTGAACGGCGATACGGTGGACAATATCAGTCAAGCAACCGCAGGAATCGATGTTCCAACCAGCGTTGCGTATGACCGATATGCAAGGTCAGGCAAAAAAACGGTTGACTGCGCGTACCTGTTTGTGGATGGTCTGATGAAGGGTGTGGAGAAACGTGGATATAGCTGGGAGTACGACGATGACTTTTCTCCGAAATTTCTGTTTGCACAGGACGGTGTGATCGCCGATTATGCGGATGCGGATACGGCGACGAAGATCTGGCCGGGGACGAAGGGAAATTACAAGACTGTAGGTGCGTACTTCGAGTACAATGAGGAAAACGGACTGTACGATTATTATGAGTACAATGCCAAGCTGGAGGACGAACATAACGGGGAGACGCTTCAGGTTGCGAACGTGATTTTGCAGGTATGCTATGGGCTGGAACGGGATGATCACGGCTATCTGATCATGGAGATGCACGGCCCGATCAACGGAGACGGAGTAATGTACTTTTTTACGCAGGGGAAAGTGGTAAAAGGAACCTGGGAGAGAATGGAAGGAGACAGAAAGCCAGCGCATTTCTATGATGAGGACGGCAACGAGATCGTGCTCAATCAGGGAAAGACCTTTATTTGCCAGATCTGGAGCAAATGGGAGGACTACATTGAGTTTGAATGAGTTTGACTGTGGATTTACAAAGGAAGACCACTGGTTCCGGTATCGCGCAGCCGCCATCATAGTCGAAGAGGGGTACGTGCTGTTTGCCGGAAATGAGAGGGAGGATTACTACTACTCCATCGGAGGCGGGGTACATATGGGAGAGACCGCGGAGGATGCCGTCCTGCGGGAGGTCTTCGAGGAAACCGGTGTGCATTATGAGATCGACCGACTGGCGGTGATACACGAAAACTTTTTCAACGAGAACAGCGGTACGTTGAAGGGGCTGGATTGCCATGAGATAAGCTTCTATTTTTTGATGAAGCCGAGAGGCAGCAGGGAGCTTTACAGCGACAGCTACACGCAGGGCGTGAGAGAGCAGATGCATTGGATTCCCATAGGGGAGCTGGGCAGGTACAAGGCTTTTCCCACGTTTTTGAAGCAATATCTAAGTGAGGCACACACCGGAATAGAACATATTGTTACGGATGAGAGAAAAAAATAGGTTGACAGATATATCGCACTGCAATATAATGACTATATCGAGGTGCGATATATCGATGTGTGATGCATCGAAACGTCGCCCCGAACAGCTTTGACGGCAGACGCAAAACGGATATTTGCGTCGCCTCGTGGTAGCAAGTTGCTCGAAAGGGAGAGTTAAAATGGATGCACACATAAAAAAGGTTTATGTTCCTATGACGGAAACCGGCTTTTATATTCTTCTCTGTCTGCGAGAACCGAACCATGGTTACGGAATCGTGCAGATAGTGAAAGAAATGACCGGCGGCGACATTGTCCTGACGCCGGGTACCATGTACGGCAGTTTGTCGAAGATGGAAAAAGACGGTCTGATTTGTTTTGTGAGAGAAGAGGACAAAAGGAAAATCTATCACATTACAGCTCTGGGGGAAGAGGTGCTTGGTCTGGAGATGAAACGGATCGAGCGGCTTTACCGGAATATGAAAGAGAGGGCGTAAACATGGGAAAATATAAAACAACCTATAAGATCTTTAGCATAATGCAACGCGAGAAAGAGCAGGCATATCTCAGCGAAATGCAGGAAAAAGGCTGGAAACTTGCACATATTTCCGGTCTGTGCGCCTATCATTTTGAAAAATGTACGCCGGAAGCAGTAACCTACCAGCTGGATTATCAGAAGGAAGGAATAAACGATGAGTACCTTCAGATGTTTGCGGACTGCGGCTGGGAGTACATACTTTCCTTTTGGGGGTATCACTATTTCCGCAAACAGACAGCCCTGATGGAAAGCGGCGATGAAGAGATTTTCTGTGATGCGGAATCGCGTCTTGACATGATGAAGCGGGTATTCCGGGGGCGCCTGTTGCCGCTTGTGGCAGTATTTTGCTGCTGCGTTCTGCCGCAGTTTTTTAACCCGGGAGCCCTGTTGCAGGATTCTGTGGGCAAGGCTCTGTGGACGGGCTTGCTTATTCTGTTTTTGATCTACTCGTGCATCTTTCTTTCCTTTGGCTTGCACTACCTGCAATACAAGCGGAAAGTGCGAGGGGAAGAACCTCATTTTAGACTCAAGTATTATGGGCTTCTCGGCGGAGGAATTGCCATAATTGCGCTTGTCCTGCTTTTGACCGTTGGAAAGCTGGCAGGGCAGCGGGCGTCGGACTATACGGTCAGTGCGGAACCGGATTGGTACTGTGTGGCGGCAAACTACTTGGACGAGGAAGTGACGTACGACTGGAAGCTTCAGGAGGGCGACCGCCTGAGCCTGTCCATGGTTATTCCGGAGGGGAAGATCCATATCAGCATCGGAATCCCCGGGGAAGACCCCATCTATGAAGGCAATATAGACAAGATGCATTCCTCGGTGGTTGTGGTCGCCAAGACGGGAACCTACCGCATTCTGGTGAGGGGAGACCATGCGAGCGGAAGCTATTCTTTTACGCTGAATGAGTAATGTCGAAGATTGTCGATGAGATAGAGTTGAGTGTCGAAATGCGCGAGTGTAGAATAAAAATAAATAAGGCGTCACAACGGTATTGCCCATTTGGAGTTTTTCCTATAAAATAGTTTCTGTCGCGGGAAACTGCGTGAGTAGAAACTACTTTACATGGTGAGACAGAGAAGAGGGACGGAGAGAGCAGATGCTTTTCCCGTCCCTCTTTATTTAAACAGTATAAAACATGTTAAGTAAAGTTGCAAAAATAAAAAGAATATGTTATTGTTATATCAAAGATACAGAAAGCAGGTAGAGAACTTGGAGATTATATATAAGGCACATATCAATGAAAAGACGCGGGCAGTTCAGACCGTAAAAGAGCATGCGGAGGGCACGGCAGAGCTTGCAGCGGCATCTGCAATCCCAAAGCTGAAAGAGTTATTGTACCAATGCGGTATGCTCCATGATATCGGGAAGGTATCTGATAAATTTCAACGGCGGATAGACGGAGCGAATATCAGGGTCGAGCATTCTGTCTGTGGTGCCATTGAGGCGAAAAAACTGCATCCGAATGCAATCGGTCTGCTGATGGCGTACTGTATTGCAGGGCATCACAGCGGATTGCCGGATGGCGGCAGCATAGGGGACAGGTCTGACGGCGCCACGCTGCAAGCCCGTCTGCACAGGGAGTGCGAGGATTACAGTGCATATCGGGATGAAATCTTACCTGGGACGTTGGATGATGTCGGATTGATCTCCTTTCTGATACAACACTGTGGTAACAGTATTGATAAGGTGGTGGATCAGTTTGCGTTTTGGGTGAGATATGTCTATTCCTGTCTTGTGGATGCGGATTGGATCGACACTTCCACATTTTGCGAAGGCGAGGCACCGGAAGGGCTGCATGCCGATTTCAGGAAGGCGCTTGCGCTTGCAGATGAAAAACTGGGCAGTTTTGTGTGCAAAACAAACTTACAGAAAAGCCGCGCCGGGTTGCAGGAACAGGTTTTCCGAAGAATCGGAACGGATGCGGAAATTTACCTGATGAATATGCCGACAGGAAGCGGAAAAACCTTGTGCAGTGTGAAAGCAGCGTTGGAGAGGGTGCTGAAAGGAGAGAAAAAGAGGATTATCTACATCTGTCCTTTTAATGCGATCATAGATCAGACAGCACAGGAGTTTACGGATTTGTTCGGAGATTCGGTGGAAATTCTGCGGCATCAGTCCACTTTTTCCTATGAGGATGAGGAGGACTTAGACGAGGATTATAGAAAATCAGTCAGACATGCTGTGGAAAACTGGGATGCACAGTTTATCATCACGACGGCAGTACAGTTTTTCGAGTCGATTAACGGAAACCGGCGTGGGAAATTGCGGAAGATGCATCATGTTGCGGATGCGGTGCTGGTTTTTGACGAGGCGCATCTGATGCCCCGGAAATATTTGCAGCCCTGCTTGCAGGCAGTAGCGTATATCACCAAATACCTGAACAGCGAGGCAATGTTTTTGACGGCAACCATGCCCGATTTTGAACGGCTGATCCGGCGATACGCCATGGAGGACAGCCGGATATATAATCTGGTGGAAGACAAATCCCTGTTTGGCAATTTTCAGAAGTGCCGGTTCTGCTACGAGGGGAAAATGTCGGGCGAGCAGATACTCAGGATGGCGGAGCCCTTCGCCTCCGCGTTGTTGGTGGTGAACAGAAAAGCAACGGCAAGGGAACTGTACCGAATGGCAGCCGGGAAGAAATATCACCTTTCCACTTACATGACGGCACTCGACAGGGAGCGGATCATTGCAGAGGTGCGGGATGCACTCCGCAAGCTGGAGGAGGATTTTCCGGACGGAGCGGAGGTTCCGGAGGAAAGGCGGATCATAGTGTTTTCCACCTCGCTGGTGGAGGCGGGCGTTGATCTGGATTTTGCTACCGTATTCCGTGAAATGGCAGGACTTGACAGCATCTTACAGGCAGGGGGACGATGCAACCGGGAGGGAAAAAGAACCGGTGCGGAAGTACATATTTTTGAGTATGACAGGCAGGACGGGACAATCCTGCCGGATCGGGATGAACGTGCCGGACTGACCAGAGGTCTGCTCGAAGAGTTTGAAGACATTTCCTGTCCGGAAAGCATCCAGACATATTATGACCGGCTTTATTTCATTAACGAGCAGGAAATACAGCAATATGCCATGCACAAGTTTTGCAGGGATATCAACAGTATTCCTTTCCGGGAGTATGCGGAACGATTCAGAATCGTGGATGCGGAGAATACGGTATCCGTAGTGGTGCCGCAGGATGACAAATGTAAACAGATAGTGGAGCTGATGCGAACCGGCGGAAAGGCAAACGCCAGACAGATGCAGAAATATACCTGCACCGTCGGCAGGAAAGAGTTTGATGACCTGTATCGGCAGGGCGCGGTTTGTGATTATGGGACGGGTATCTGGTGCTTGACGAATACGGATTATTATGACAGGGAGCTGGGCATTTACTTTGAGGGAAAGGATTATATCTTGTGAAGAGAAAGGAGAAGCAGGATGGGATATGGTTTTAGGGTGCTTGTGGAGGGCGATTATGCGTGTTTCACAAGAAATGAGTTGAAAGTGGAAAGGGTAAGCTATGATGTTCCCACACCCGGAGCGCTTGAAGGCATGCTGAAAAGCGTGTATTGGAAGCCGGCAATCAGGTATGTGATCGACAGAATCATAATCTTTCAACCGATTGAGTTTGCCAACATAAGGCGTAACGAGGTGAAGAACAAGGTTCTATACAGCGCCGTCAGGGGACAGATGAACGGGACGGGAGCCGATCCCTGCATCTATACGGTGGAAAACAGGAGTCAGCGGGCCTCCATGGTGTTGAAAAACGTGAAGTATGGGGTGGAATTTCACTTTGAACTGACCGGATTGCAAAACGACAGGGAGGAAGACCCGGAAAACAAGCATTACAATATTATCAAGAGGAGACTGGAAAATGGGCAGTATTTCCGCGTGCCGTGCCTTGGGTGCAGTGAATTTCCGGTAAAGCGCCTGGAACTTGTGGAGGAATTTGACGAGAATCTGATCAGTGATGCCATTCTGAACATGGGTGATGTGGATCTTGGCTTTATGGAATACCGTGTGGTGTTTGAGGACGGCGGTGTGCCAAAGAACGGAGACTGGGAGAATCCCAAGTTTTCCGACAAAGCGACCACCATGTACTATCGTCCCCATATGGTGAACGGCGTGATTGATGTGGCAAAGTACCGCGACATGCAGAAATACTGAGATTGTAAAGGAAGACAAAGGAAGGAGGGAAACCATGCTGATACAGGCGCTTTGTGAGTATTATGATATTCTGGCAAAGGCAGGAAAGGTGACGCCGGCAGGGTACAGCAAGGCAAAGATTCACTATCTGGTACATTTGACACCGGAGGGAGAGATTGACAATATTTCAAATTGGCAGGTGACGCAGGGAGAAAAGGAAAAACTTGTTCCAAGAGAGGAACAGATGCCGGAGCGTACCGAAAAACCGGGTATAGAGGCGAACATCGTAGAACACAGACCATTGTATCTGTTCGGGCTGAATGAGACAGATGGGGTACTGAGCCCGGAGGACAAGACAGGGAAAGCGAAAAAATCCCACCGGGCATTGGTGGAGAGTAATCTGGAATTTTTGGAGGGGTTGGATTCTCCTGTGGTCAATGCCTATCGGAAGTTTCTGGAAAACTGGAATCCGGAATCCGAGACGGAAAATCCGCATTTGCTGGGGCTGGGGAAAAGTTACAGTAAATCCAACTATATATTCTGCCTCAAGGGGAGACCGGATTTACTGCTCCACCTTGATCCCGGATTAAAATCCAAATGGGATGAAGGGCAGAGTGACCGGGGGACAGGAGGGGAGGAAATGACTGCCCAGTGTGCAGTGACCGGTGAGACGGCTCCCATAGCCCGCATCCATGGAAAGATCAAGGGTGTTGCGGGCGGGCTTGCCACGGGGGCGGTTCTGGTCGGATTTAATAACCCGTCCGAGTGCTCCTACGGAATGGAACAGTCCTATAACAGCAATATATCCGAGGCTGCCATGAAGAAATATACGGAGGCACTCAACTATCTTTTGAGCAGCAACCGGCATAAGGTACTCATTGACGATATGACGGTGGTATTTTGGGCGATGGACTCCGGCGAAGACAGCGAGCTGCTGCTTCAGGAGATGCTGTTTGGAAATGGGCAGGATACTCTGCACGCAGAGCAGACGGAGCGGTTGCTGCAAAATATGTTGGAGGGAGCGAAAAACGGCACACTCACGGAGAGGAGCTTTACAACGCTGGCGAATATAGATCCCAATGTGGATTTTTACATGGTTGGGCTAAAGCCTAATTCCTCCAGACTTGCGCTGCAGTTTATCTATCACAGGAAATATGCGGACATTCTATATAATGCGGCAAGGTTTCAGATGGACATGCAGGTATCTTGGCAGGCGCGTGCAGTGCCGATTTATCGGATCAAGCGGGAACTGGTTTCTCCCAAAAGCAAGGACAACAAGGTAAATTCCGCCATGATGTCAAGAATGCTGGAAGCAGTTCTATGTCACGCAAAATACCCCTACGCGCTGTTTGATACCATGGTCAGAAGGGTTAAAATTGATGCTTCTGACGAAAACGTGCGGTTCAACGAGGTGAGAGCAGGCATTCTGAAGGCCTGTATCAATAGAAATTATACAAAAAAGAAGGAGGAAGAGATTACAGTGGGACTGAACACAGAGAACCAGAATCAGGCGTACTTGTGTGGCAGACTTTTTGCCATACTGGAAAATTTGCAGCAGGAAGCTTTGGGAAATCTTAACCGGACGATCAAAGACGCATATTTTGCGTCGGCATCATCCACACCGGTACTGGTGTTTCCTAAATTGCTGTGTCTGGCGCAGAATCATTTGAACAAAGTGAAGAAACCGGATGATTTCAATGAATTGATCGGTCAGGTGATGGACGGGATTCGGGATCAATTCCCGCAAAAACTTTCATTGCCGGAGCAGGGAATGTTTCAGATAGGCTACTACCAACAGTATCGGAGGCTCGAGAAAAAAGGGCGTACAGAGGAAGGAGAGAAAAAGTAAGATGGCACTTGAGAACAGATATGATTTTGTAATGCTTTTTGATGTGGAAAACGGAAATCCAAACGGAGATCCGGATGCGGGAAATGCACCCAGAATTGATGTGGAGTCCGGTCTGGGATATGTCACGGATGTGTGTCTGAAACGTAAGATCAGAAATTATGTGGAACTTTGCAAGGAGGGAGAGCCGGGATACAATATTTTGGTTAAGCCGGATAAATTCCTGAATGCCAAGTTTACGGAAGCTTATGATGCATTGGGACTTCCCCATAACAAAGAGAAAAATAAAAATCCGGATGACGTGAAAAAGGCAAGAGATTACATGTGCCGCAATTACTATGATGTCAGGGCATTTGGGGCTGTCATGTCCACAGGTGACGATCCCTGCGGTATTGTGAGAGGGCCGGTGCAGATCAATTTTGCCAGAAGCATTTCCCGGGTCAACAATCAGGAAGTGACCATCACCAGACAGGCGAGAACCACAGAAAAACGCACGGAAACAGGAGACACCGAGATGGGAAGAAAGAGCGTGATTCCCTACGCTTTATACCGTGCGGAAGGTTATGTGTCAGCCGCTCTGGCAAACAAGGTAACGGGACTTTCCGGGGAGGATCTGGAGCTTTTGTGGAATGCCATCATCAACATGTTTGAAAACGATCACAGCGCGGCACGCGGAAAGATGTGTATGAGAAAATTATATGTTTTCAAACACAGTAATGTACTGGGAAATTGTCCTTCCCACCTTTTGTTCGACAAGATTACGGTGGAGGAAAAATTCGATCAGGCGCCGCGTGCCTTTTCGGATTATGAAATCCATGTAGACCGCGAAATGCCCGCGGGGGTTGAACTGCTGGAAAAACTGTAATGAGTGAAGAGATTTCAATCAGAGCAATCCAACATTATCTGTATTGCCCTCACCGCTGGGGACTGCTTGAAATCGACCGTGCGTGGGCGGAGAATGTGTTTGTCACAAAGGCAAATCTGCTTCACGGGCGGGTACATGACCCGGACAGCCATTACACAACCGGCAGCAAAAAGGTATTTACCTCCGTCCCGGTTTACCATGATGATCCGAAATATAATCTGTACGGAATTGTGGACTGCCTTGAGCTGACCGAGGATACATCCGGCGTAAGCATAGAAAATATGCCCGGAAAATATCGCATTTGTATTGTGGAGTATAAGCCAACAAAGCCTAAAGATAAGGAGTATCACGAAGAGGATCTGATGCAGGTATTTGCACAGAAGCTGTGTGTGGACTATGTGTTTGGCGGGGACTGCGATGCAGTGCTTTACTATGCGGATGTGAAGAAAAGAATCCGGCTGCCTTTGCAGGAGAATTTTGCCCGATATGAGGAAACTTTGGCTGCAATACTGGAAGACATGCGGGACAGGATGGCGACAGGAAAGATACCGAAAATCCGGGTTGGGCAAAAATGCAGCGGCTGCTCCATGGCGGACATGTGTATGCCGAAGGCGGGGGGCAGGGGAAATTTTCTTGCCTCCCTGCGGCAGGCAGAGCAATCGGAAGAGATAGGTAAGTAGGAGCCGCCCCTGCGGCGGAATGGGTGCAGATGAGAAAACTGTTGAATACGCTTTATATTACAAATGAGCAGGCATACCTTTCCCTCGACGGGGAAAATCTGGTGTGCAGAATAGACGGGGAGGAAAAACTGAGAATCCCATTCGACAATGTGGAGAGCGTGGTCTGCATGAACTATGTGGGCTGTTCCCCGGCGCTTATGGGAAAATGCGTGGAAAAATTAATTCCCATAAGCTTTATTTCCCCGCAGGGTAAGTTTCTGGCAAAAGTATGCGGCGAGACAAAGGGGAATGTCTTTTTGCGGGTCGCTCAAATTGACTGCTTCCGGCAGGACGGACTGACGCTTGCGAAAAATACCATGGCTGCCAAATTCAGCAATACCAGACAACTGCTTCGGCGAACCATGCATGACAATCCGTCCGTGCGCGGGGATGAGGAAGTGCAGAGCGTGGTGGAGACGCTGAATGAGGGCATAGAGAAGGTTCTGTGTGCGCAAAGTGTGGAGGAAGTGGTCGGAATAGAGGGAAACTGCGCACAGAATTATTTCTCTGTTTTTGACCGTCTGATTACGAACAAGAAGTCAGGCATGTCCTTTTCTGTCCGGACGAAACGCCCTCCGTTGGATCCTGTTAATGCAATGCTCTCATTTGTATATACATTGGCGACAAATGAGTATGCGGCGGCATTGGAGACCGTGGGACTTGACAGCTACATCGGCTACTGCCATGCATTGAGGAGCGGGCGAAGCTCGCTTGCCTGCGATCTGGTGGAAGAAGCCAGATGCATTGCAGAACGTTTTGTATTGACGCTGATCAATCTGCAGGTGGTCGGAACAGGCGATTTTGACACACAAATTTCGGGGGCGGTGTGGTTAAACGAATCGGGTCGCAAGAAAGTTTTGACAAAGTGGCAGGAGAAAAAGCGAACCGACATGATGCACCCGTACCTGAAACAGAAAATTCCGTTCGGACTTTTTCCTTATGTGCAGAGTAATCTTCTTGCCAAGTTTGTGCGGGGAGATATTGCGGAATATCCGCCATTTCTTGTAAAATAGGACTAACAGCTATCTTCAAAGGATAATGCGTGCCGCAGACATCGAGATTATGACCCGACTGCATGGTTGAAACGGAGATTCAACCGATGCTTTCTGATGAGGGGCGGCGGAATGGAGCGTTTCTATGATGGTGATAATCAGTTACGACGTGAGCACCGTTGATGCTGCTGGCAGAACCCGGTTGAGAAAGGTTGCAAAGGAGTGCCAGAATCATGCCCAGCGCGTACAGAACTCGGTTTTTGAAGCAGATCTGGACTACTCGGCATTTCTGAAAATGAAAGATCGGCTGCTGAAGCTGATCGATCAGGAACACGACAGCCTCCGCTTCTACTATTTGGGCAACAACTGGGAACGCAGGGTGGAGCACATCGGCGCAAAAAACACATATAATCCCGAGGGAGTCATTATCCTTTGACCCATGGAGGCGAACCTCCGGTGACACAAAATATCCCGTAGGGTTCGCCCTCCAAAAGCACAATTTTATCCGAAAAAACATTACAAAACATTTTTAATTTTAGTCTGCCTCTCGCATTTAGACGCATGACCGAATACATCTACAACATGTAGCGGTCATGCCTCGCAAGAGGCATGTGAGTAGAAACTTTTTAAGGTAAACTGCATGTTCTTTTCGTCGAGTCATGCCTCGCAAGAGGCATGTGAGTAGAAACTATCTGCTCATCCGTCAAGTTATCAGCCACCACGCAGTCATGCCTCGCAAGAGGCATGTGAGTAGAAACTGATGGATCTTATCAATCAGTATCCGGGGTTGTCGTCATGCCTCGCAAGAGGCATGTGAGTAGAAACCCTTGTCTTCCTGCTCCTTGATAAGAGCGGAGATGTCATGCCTCGCAAGAGGCATGTGAGTAGAAACCTAAGAGTTGTCTGGATCCGCTATTCAAACCATTTGTCATGCCTCGCAAGAGGCATGTGAGTAGAAACTTTATTGCATGATGAATAATATATGGCGCAAGTTGTCATGCCTCGCAAGAGGCATGTGAGTAGAAACATCAGAAACAAATGCATCAGCCAGTGCCACGGCGGTCATGCCTCGCAAGAGGCATGTGAGTAGAAACCCCGTTGCAGTCAAACTCCGTTGATTTAAAATTCGTCATGCCTCGCAAGAGGCATGTGAGTAGAAACCCGTCCTACCGGAATCAGATCCGCGATATCGTGAGTCATGCCTCGCAAGAGGCATGTGAGTAGAAACGCCCTGCCGCATCCCTACATACGCTTTTTTTAAGGTGTCATGCCTCGCAAGAGGCATGTGAGTAGAAACTTCTATATTCTTTAAAATCATTGTTTTTCCAATCGTCATGCCTCGCAAGAGGCATGTGAGTAGAAACCGACTGGCAACCATTATCTTTTTAGTGGTCTTCTGTCATGCCTCGCAAGAGGCATGTGAGTAGAAACCGACTGCGGCAATGCATTCCGTCAAATTGTTATATTGTCATGCCTCGCAAGAGGCATGTGAGTAGAAACTCAATCAAAGGATCAAAATTCACACCTGCAAACCGTCATGCCTCGCAAGAGGCATGTGAGTAGAAACGGTCAGCGCAAATGCAGAAGATGATAAGTTATGTCATGCCTCGCAAGAGGCATGTGAGTAGAAACAGAGTAATCACCGTCATCATAGGAGTTCCCATCATGTCATGCCTCGCAAGAGGCATGTGAGTAGAAACCACCTGATATAGCCTTATGGTACGCATTGATGTGTCATGCCTCGCAAGAGGCATGTGAGTAGAAACGATGAAGCATAAAGCTAAGAGCATTATGAAGAATGTCATGCCTCGCAAGAGGCATGTGAGTAGAAACTTGAGCAGACCAGAGATGTAACCGGTGATGTACAGTCATGCCTCGCAAGAGGCATGTGAGTAGAAACATTGTCAATGATCGGCAAAACAGTATTCCTTACGTCATGCCTCGCAAGAGGCATGTGAGTAGAAACATATTCTGTAAATTCCTTGTATGCGTTCGGTGTCGTCATGCCTCGCAAGAGGCATGTGAGTAGAAACTCTCATCCAACCACTCCGGTTTACCCTGATAGAGTCATGCCTCGCAAGAGGCATGTGAGTAGAAACCTTATAAAATAAGTCCAATGCTTTCGCCGGAGTAGTCATGCCTCGCAAGAGGCATGTGAGTAGAAACATCAGCGTGGTGTGGAGAGTTTTCAGAAGATGTAGTCATGCCTCGCAAGAGGCATGTGAGTAGAAACTGCTGCACAGGCAACAAAACTGGCAACGGGCGGGTCATGCCTCGCAAGAGGCATGTGAGTAGAAACTATCCACCGGACGGAAAAGGGCATTCGGATTGATGTCATGCCTCGCAAGAGGCATGTGAGTAGAAACAGCACAGCAATTACAAAGGGCACAAGCAGAGGGAGTCATGCCTCGCAAGAGGCATGTGAGTAGAAACAGATCGCAGATTGTTGCTGCCAGAACCGCTATGTCATGCCTCGCAAGAGGCATGTGAGTAGAAACTAGTAACTGTCGCCACCATAGATTGCCCCATCACGTCATGCCTCGCAAGAGGCATGTGAGTAGAAACGTTAGCCTGGATTGCTTCAAGGATTGCACGGGTGTCATGCCTCGCAAGAGGCATGTGAGTAGAAACCATTCAGAGCGTTGGTCCTGCGGATCAGTTCCCCGTCATGCCTCGCAAGAGGCATGTGAGTAGAAACTGCGAAGTCCATCTGCTCTGAGGTTGCGAGACTGTCATGCCTCGCAAGAGGCATGTGAGTAGAAACTTATAATCCGCCTGATTGGTGCGAGCCTTGCGGTGTCATGCCTCGCAAGAGGCATGTGAGTAGAAACTAAATAACTCTGAACCCTGGAACGGGAACAGCTTGTCATGCCTCGCAAGAGGCATGTGAGTAGAAACTTTCAGGGATGTAGTGGGTGCAGACGCACCCGGAAGTCATGCCTCGCAAGAGGCATGTGAGTAGAAACCGTAAACTCCGCAGATGTTTCCAAGGCAAAAGCGTCATGCCTCGCAAGAGGCATGTGAGTAGAAACGGCCAGATGTACGCTTTTGCCGGATCCGGGTGTCGTCATGCCTCGCAAGAGGCATGTGAGTAGAAACGCAGTTTATAGGCGCTCAGAGAGCCTTTTCCTCAAGTCATGCCTCGCAAGAGGCATGTGAGTAGAAACGTCCAGTACATCTGAGTACCCTTCCACTTCTCCGTCATGCCTCGCAAGAGGCATGTGAGTAGAAACCTCTGACAGATCCGTACAAGGTTTGCTGTCAGGTCATGCCTCGCAAGAGGCATGTGAGTAGAAACCCTACAATGATCTTCTGATGACCTTTTCAGAGAGTCATGCCTCGCAAGAGGCATGTGAGTAGAAACTTTTGTAAACGTGAAAAATATCCCTAAGCGGAAGGTCATGCCTCGCAAGAGGCATGTGAGTAGAAACTCCATTTCCGGGTGCGTCTGCACCCACTACATCGTCATGCCTCGCAAGAGGCATGTGAGTAGAAACGCGCATATCAGCCTGCTTCTGCCCGGTAAATACGTCATGCCTCGCAAGAGGCATGTGAGTAGAAACTACAATCAAGGGGCTGCTGGAAGCCGGAGAGAAGGTCATGCCTCGCAAGAGGCATGTGAGTAGAAACTGAAAGATTCCGTGTACAGTAAGATCAAGTGGGGTCATGCCTCGCAAGAGGCATGTGAGTAGAAACCGCCGTCCTTATCCCTGCTATACGGCTGCTGATAGTCATGCCTCGCAAGAGGCATGTGAGTAGAAACTTATCACATCCTCAATCACACCGTAATCATCCGGTCATGCCTCGCAAGAGGCATGTGAGTAGAAACATAGAACGTATGTTCAAGGGCTGAGTAGTCCTTGCCGTCATGCCTCGCAAGAGGCATGTGAGTAGAAACAAACTGAACCGTGTTGGGTTTGTAGAAAGCATGATGTCATGCCTCGCAAGAGGCATGTGAGTAGAACCCCCCCATTGTGTTTTTGTTCCCGTATCATAGGGTCATGCCTCGCAAGAGGCATGTGAGTAGAAACCATATTTTCACGGATTTCATTCATGCGCTTAGCACGTCATGCCTCGCAAGAGGCATGTGAGTAGAAACCAAAAGTACGGACGGCGCAGAGGTTACGGTCAGTCATGCCTCGCAAGAGGCATGTGAGTAGAAACTTATATATGCGTGACCTCGGCAAAGGCTGTGTGCCGTCATGCCTCGCAAGAGGCATGTGAGTAGAAACAATGTCATCATTGATATAGTTGAGGGAAGCATCGTCATGCCTCGCAAGAGGCATGTGAGTAGAAACTAGCAGCAATGGTTGCGGTTCCCTTGGTGCGGTGTCATGCCTCGCAAGAGGCATGTGAGTAGAAACTGCCTTCTGCGTTGGCAGCTTGCTCAGAGAGGGGTCATGCCTCGCAAGAGGCATGTGAGTAGAAACCATACCCATCTGCTCTGCGTACAGTTCAGCTAAGATGTCATGCCTCGCAAGAGGCATGTGAGTAGAAACAATGCATCTTTTTTGTAGGCAAGTTGATACCGGTGTCATGCCTCGCAAGAGGCATGTGAGTAGAAACTGCATTGATGTGGCAATCCAAAACCCGAAGGGCCGTCATGCCTCGTAAGAGGCATGTGAGTAGAAACGTCATAGTCTATATGCAGTCCGACGCTTTCCGCTTTGTCATGCCTCGTAAGAGGCATGTGAGTAGAAACGCAAAGCAGGTCAAGCCCTGTGATCTGATCGAGGTCATGCCTCGTAAGAGGCATGTGAGTAGAAACGATCAGATCATCCTCACCGATAGTAACATTTTCGTCATGCCTCGCAAGAGGCATGTGAGTAGAAACGGCTATAAATCCTATACGACAATTACCAAATGGGAGTCCGTCATGCCTCGCAAGAGGCATGTGAGTAGAAACGGAGAAGATATACCGAGAGTTGAACGCCGACAAGTGTCATGCCTCGCAAGAGGCATGTGAGTAGAAACAATACGCTTGTGACCTCACGCCACTTCAATATGAGGTCATGCCTCGCAAGAGGCATGTGAGTAGAAACCGTGAACTCCGCAGATGTTCCCAAGGCAAAAGCGGTCATGCCTCGCAAGAGGCATGTGAGTAGAAACTGGCGTGTGTGGAAAATCTGTCTAAGTCCTGCGGTCATGCCTCGCAAGAGGCATGTGAGTAGAAACACCACGATTTACCCAACACTTCTCCGACGGATCAACGTCATGCCTCGCAAGAGGCATGTGAGTAGAAACAATCCGTTTGCTGATGCATACATAGATGCTGATGTCATGCCTCGCAAGAGGCATGTGAGTAGAAACACGTATACGACAAGGACGGCAAATTGTTGTTTGAAGTCATGCCTCGCAAGAGGCATGTGAGTAGAAACATCACGGACAAAAAAGCCTGTCCTGCGGAGCGGTGTCATGCCTCGCAAGAGGCATGTGAGTAGAAACAATACGCTTGTGACCTCACGCCACTTCAATATGAGGTCATGCCTCGCAAGAGGCATGTGAGTAGAAACCGTGAACTCCGCAGATGTTCCCAAGGCAAAAGCGGTCATGCCTCGCAAGAGGCATGTGAGTAGAAACATACGGGGCGACAGGGGCGGCACGCGCCTAAAGGTCATGCCTCGCAAGAGGCATGTGAGTAGAAACTGGGGTCGGGTAAACCGTTTGCAAATTCGTGCGGTCATGCCTCGCAAGAGGCATGTGAGTAGAAACTGTGCGCGTTAATCCATATCGGCGCGGCGGTACCCGTCATGATGTGAGAATAAAGTTTGAATCTTCGGAAGATGATGCGAAAAGAGTCGTTGTTGAGGTGCCGCTAGAGGGGTTACCTGAAACGGGACATCTATATGTTATGCTGGAGGACGAGAGAAGTGCTGTTATTTCGGAAACATATAATATATGTATAGAATAGTATAGTATGACTGACTTTAGGGGAAGATCGAAAGTTCTTCCCCTTTTCAGTGGTTTTCAGATGGGCATTTCATACTATGCGGAGCAGGAAACCAAGATCACTCCATTATAAGGACAGTACTCAATTAAGGGTACAGGAGAAGGAAAGGTGTGGTCTGTATCCTTACAGAGCACGGAAAATGGCTCAGGTCGGGTACAGGAGACAGAAAAGAGCGATCTGTACCCGATTTTAGCACAAAGCCAGACGAAAACCGGGTACAGGAAAAGAAAAAGTGCGATCTGTACCCGATTTTAGCACAAAATCGGACGAAAACCGGGTACAGGAGAGAGAAAAGAGCCATCTGTACCCGTGCAAAGCATGAAAAATGAAAGAAACCGGGTACAGGAGAAGGAAAAGAGCCATCTGTACCCGACAAAGAAAAAGGGGGGCGGAGGAGCTAAGCTGGAAGAGCCAATCTCAAAGTTCAGCCAGAGAAACTAAGTTCAAAAGTCTAGCAGGCAGAAGTCATCCTTAAGTCCATCCCCCAAAAGCCTAGCCAGAGCACCACAACCGGAAACCC
>ERZ1026854.988-NODE-988-length-18956-cov-4.446378_pt1 | contig 18956 bp, 16 predicted proteins | sample MGYA00380157_ERZ1026854 | MGnify/ENA primary metagenome ERZ1026854 (study PRJEB33269, sample SAMEA4719793) | human gut metagenome | biome: human-associated habitat; feature: organic feature; material: feces | place: Cameroon | collected 2013-10 ...
AGGTGTGAATCTGACATGCGAACCTCATTACCAGAACCAGAAGCTTTATCACAATTAAATTACATGCAATTATTTGAGTGAAGGCGCTCCCCAAGGGGAAAGCCTCGCTCTTTTTTTATTTTTACTTTTTATGCATATCAATCAAAAGGAGGAGAAAATTATGGCAGTAAAGTACGTGTTTGTGACCGGAGGCGTGGTGTCCGGTCTGGGGAAGGGCATTACCGCAGCTTCCCTCGGAAGACTTCTGAAGGCAAGAGGCTACAAGGTAACCATGCAGAAATTTGACCCCTATATCAATATTGATCCCGGAACCATGAATCCCATCCAGCACGGTGAGGTGTTCGTCACGGAGGACGGTACGGAAACCGATCTTGATCTGGGACATTATGAGCGTTTTATTGATGAGAATCTGGACAAGAATTCCAACGTGACCACCGGAAAGGTATACTGGAGCGTGCTGCAAAAGGAGCGTCGCGGAGATTACGGCGGCGGCACCGTTCAGGTGATTCCTCACATCACCAACGAGATCAAGAGCCGGTTCTACCGCAACTTTACGGATGAGGAGACCCGCATCGCCATCATAGAGGTGGGCGGCACCGTGGGCGATATCGAGAGCCAGCCTTTTCTGGAGTCCATCCGTCAGTTCCAGCATGAGGTCGGACATGACAACGCCATTCTGATCCACGTTACCCTGATCCCTTATCTGAGCGCCTCCCAGGAGCTGAAAACCAAACCTACCCAGGCAAGCGTGAAGGATTTGCAGGGAATGGGCATCCAGCCGGACATCATCGTGTGCCGCAGCGAGCATCCTCTGGATCAGGGCATCAAGGACAAGATTGCCCTCTTCTGTAATGTACCCAGCAACCGCGTGCTGCAAAATCTGGATGTGGAGTATCTCTACGAGGCGCCGCTCGCCATGGAAAGGGAGCATCTGGCGCAGGTAGCCTGCGAATGCCTGCATCTTGACTGTCCTGAGCCCGACCTTGCGGAGTGGGAAAAAATGGTGGACGATCTCCGCCATCCGACGGACAACATTACCATTGCGCTGGTCGGAAAATATGTGCAGCTCCATGACGCTTACATCAGCGTGGTGGAAGCCTTAAAGCACGGCGGCATCACAAACCACGCAACCGTATCCATTAAGTGGATCGACTCGGAGACCGTGACCCCGGAGAATGTGGGCGAGCTGCTCTCGGACGTACAGGGTGTTCTGGTTCCCGGCGGCTTCGGTTCCCGCGGCATTGAGGGCATGATCTGTGCCATCCGCTACGCCCGTGAAAACAACCTTCCCTTCCTTGGGCTTTGCCTTGGCATGCAGCTCACCATTGTGGAGTATGCCCGCAACGTTGTCGGCTTCAATGATGCGCACAGCATCGAGATGGATCCTTCCACCACACACCCTGTGATCGCCCTGATGCCGGACCAGAACGACGTGGAGGACATCGGCGGAACCTTGAGACTGGGCGCATACCCCTGCGTGCTGGCAAAGGATTCCCTTGCACAAAAGCTGTACGGCACAGACAATATCTCCGAGCGCCACAGACACCGCTACGAGGTAAACAACGACTACCGCTCGGCACTGACAGAGCATGGGCTCTCGCTTTCCGGCACCTCCCCGGACAACCGGATCGTGGAGATGTGCGAGCTGCCGGATCACCTGTTCTACATCGCCACCCAGGGACATCCCGAGTTAAAGTCCCGTCCCAACAGACCGCATCCGCTGTTCAAGGGACTGGTAAAGGCAGCACTCACCTACAAGCATCAGCAATAATATGTTCTTTCATAGCAACGGGGCAGGGTTCCGAAAGATCGGAACCCTGCCCCATCACTCATTCTATGAACCAATACCCCATTGAAATGCTTCAACGCTTACCTGTGATAATCACCGGTTGCGGAATTCACCACCGCATAAGGAACGCAGTCCAAACCGTTTTCTCGGTCTGCACTGCGTCTAAGCGTCCGGCATTGTATTTGAAATTGTAAACGGCGGCACATAATCGCTCATTTCAGCCCTCCATCTTGCTTATTATCTTGCTTATTATCTTACCATTTTTATTGTAGAGTTCAATCGGGGACTGTGAAAAATAAGTTGTCTGAAAATTTGAATACAATTCAATTCCCACCGGAAGCTAAGATATCATTTACACGAAGATAAATTCTCCGTTACTGCCAAGCACCCTGTCTAAGCTTCCGCAGGCCGACATGGGAGTGTAGGCGCCGGTGACTGCTCCTTTACCCAAGCTGCTGATCTCCAGTCGGAACATAAATCCGGTTCCCTCCACAACAATACTATGCTCATTAGTATCCACCGCCGGATCCGCTATGATTTTTGAATGTGTTTGATCCATTCCTATACCGGCCAATGCAATTGCTGCATGCACATTTACATTTCTCGGAAATGCTCTGCATGCTTCCCTGGTGATTCCCTCAAAAACAATTTTTCTTTCCTCACAGCTGATCCCCAGACTTGCCGGGCTTTTCCTTGTTTCTATAGAAACTTTTTGCAAAGCTTTTTTACCATCAAATATGCCATCCAGTCCCAGTATTGCACCATGCGGCAAATAAACATGATGTCCGCTTTTTTTACATAATTCTTTTACCTGTTTCTCAAATTCCTCATCTGCAAAAGCAGTTACCGAAAACAGGAGCAGATCACAGTTTTCCAGTATGAAGTGTATATTCTGTTTTAAAACGGAAGCAGTAGCGCACTCAATTATCAAATCTGCTTCACGGTACAAATTCTCCTGCGCCTTATCAACAACCGGACATACCGCTTCCCCGTCCTTGGGCCAAAACGGATCCTGAATAAAACATACACTTCCCTTATTGTTTTCAATAATATGTTTATACAGGCTGCTTCCTATTTTTCCACAACCCAGAAAACCTATTTTCTTTTCCATCTGTCAATCCTCTTCTATCCTTTACGATAACGTTCCATGATTACCAACAGTCTTTTGATGGCTGCTACAGCCGCTTCGGAATCCTGAGAAAAATTAATACGGAAACTATCCGTAAACTGCGGACCGAATTCTGTACCCAGAGTAACTGTCACACCTGCCTGTACTCTCAGGATTTTCACAAAATTCTGTATATTTACATCTAAGGGCGGAAGTTTTGGAAACAAATAACTGCCTGCTTCTGTAGTTCTTACCTTTACTCCTTCCGCTTCACGCAGAGCTTCCAGTATTTCATCCCGTATTTTCTGATGTGCTGCGATCCTTTCCTGCATCCAGCCTTCCGGCTCACAGAACCATAATTTCATGAGGGACTGGCAGTAGCCTGCTGCACGCAAAGAAACAATTGCCTGTAGTTTTTCCATTCTGGTTATTATCTGTGCAGAACCAAATGCCGCGCCAAGCCGAAAACCGCTCATAGACTCTGTTTTGGATGGGCCTATAATAGTAATTAAATTTTCGGGATTTCCTGCACTTCCGTAATGTGTATATTGCCGATGATCAAAAATCTGCCGGGAATACAATTCATCTGCAATAACAAAGGCTCCGTATTTTTCCGCCAATGCGGCAATTCCCTTAATTTCTTCATGGGAATAGATAACACCTGTAGGATTGTTAGGATTGGAAAACAGAAATAATTTTACCCCTTTCCGAAATGCTTCCTCCAGTTGCTGCAGATCCAGTCCCGCCTTATCATTTTGCGCAAAGTAATGCATTTCCACCGGCACCAGCTCTCCACCAAAAAACTGAACCAGTTTCCGATTTGCAAAGTAATCCGGTTCTACAATTGCCACCTTATCTCCGTTATTAATCAGTGCTCCCATCGCCAGAAACAATGCTCCCTGCGTACCGGGCGTAACGATCAAATTTTTATCCGGATTTATCGCCATTCCACTATATTCCGTTAGCTTTTGAGCCAGCTCCGCAAGGGTTTCTGTACCGCCGCGGTAAGGCGTATATGCCTGTCTGCCGCCGATTTGATAACCATTCAAAAAAACCTCCGCAGACCCCGGAATAGGCGGAAATGCATCAACATCTCCATGGGAGAAATCCACGGCTGTCCCATCCAGTTTTTCTCCCCGCAAGTCTAATTGTTCTGATTTTCGTCTTTCCTCCTGCCCCGGGGCATTATCTACTCCCAGTTTTGAAAATTTCTCCTCAATTGTCATTTCAATTCCTTCCTTTCCCGCCTTATTTTTATGAAGTATTATTTTATGGATGTATAATTTCCGATCATTTCTGCCGTCATTTTCATTTCCCGTTCACCATAACGCTGATCGCATTGCAGCATCAGGCTGTGCCTTGTCATGTATGCTGCATAGGGTGCCGGATTATAATATTCTGTAGGAAGGATCCACTGGATTTCTCCAATAATCCCTTTTTCTGCCAGATAGCGATATAGCTCATCTCTATCATCTGCTTCAATTACAAATCCAAAAGGCACATAATCGCCATTTTCATCCAAAGGTTCCCCGTACAGCCTGATATCTTCATTGTCCTTCAATAATTGATATAAGAGATTGTAATTTTCACGCCTTTTTCTGATACAGAGGGCAAAATCGCTGTTATACAAAATATTTTCCGACAACTTCGTCATCGCTCTTGGCGTAAAATCCAGATATCTTGCACGGTTTGCCATTTTTTCAATATTCAAATAGTCCAGAGGATTTTTCTGAGGTTGTAATACATATTCCTTTCTTACCAATGATAAAAACATCTGCGTATATGCCGCCTCATCATAAGCCGGCTGCAGCTCAGCGATTTCAAAGGGCACATCGTTTCTTGCCGCCACAATACCGCCGTCCGTTACAGGCAGCCATTTCCTTACACTGGCTACCAAATAATGTCCGAATCCGATTCGGCCTTTCCCCCTTGTAAAAAAGGTTTGTGTAATATCCTCCATGATACAAATGTGATAGTGCTCTGCCAGTTCTACAATCCGGCTGACTACTTCTTCAGGCTGCGGCACGCCAAAATAATGAATAACATATATTAATCCGCAATCCTCACTGACCTTACTTTCTAAGTCCTGAATATCAATAATCAAGCCCGGCTTTACCTTATAGAAGATAAATTCTGCGTCAACTGCCTCGAACGCGTTGATAACAGATATGCAGTTATATTCCGGCAGCAATACCTTTTTACCCTTGGGAAGCTTTACGCCGTATTGCATCGCATATGTAGTGGCTGTTCTTCCATTATTGGTAAACACTTTTCGCTTATATTGCCCCTCAATATCACAGCGCAATGAAAAATCCTTTTTTACCGGTTCTGTCAGAGCCTTTTCTATATCCAGATCAAACATTCCACCTATCAGCATTATTCATCCCCTGCTTTCTATCCGTCAGTTCCGTTTATTTCTTCACAGACTGCTTAAGCTTCCAGCTTCTCCAGAACTTTCTTTGCTGCATACAGAAATGCCTGAATATCTGTTTCTGCCACATACCCCATTGTACCAACCCGGAAGGTTGTCTCATTCAAGGTATCCTGTCCGCCGTATATTCTGATGCCATAATCCTCTAACAGAAGTTTTACAAAATCACGGCTCTTTTTATAATAAAAGGTATTAACAGACTTTGATGCATGAGCTTTGTCCTTGGTAAAAAGAAGAATGCCTAAATCCGCCATGCCATTCACCACCATATCGGACAAAAAAACATGCCGCATGTATACGTTTTCCATTCCTTCCTTTACAATCATTTTTACTGTTTCATTCAGACCAATTATCTGATAAACTGCCGGTGTCCAGGGATGCTGTCCATCCAAAGCATATTTTCTCGCCATGGACAAATCAAAATAGAACCTTGGCAGCCTAGCATTTTCATTTGCTTTCCACGCCTTTTCGCTGAGTGCTATAAGGGAAAGTCCGGGAGGTCCCATCAAAGCCTTCTGCGAACCGGTCAAAGCAACATCCACATGCCACTCATCCATTCTAAATTCCAATGCACCGATACCGCTGACCGAATCCACTACCAACAATGCGTTCGTATCCTTTAAGGCTTCCCCAAAGGCTTTTATATCACTGGTTACGCCTGTGGCACTCTCATTGTGTATAATAAAAACGCCCTTCGTATTTTCTGTCATACAGGACATGACATCTTCTACGGAAGCCACCTCACCGTACGCTTTTTCCACCCGCTTTACCTTTAATCCAAAGGCTTCACACATAGATGCCATGCGGGCACTAAAAACACCCAGCACAACAACAATCACCTCATCCTGAGGTGAAAAGCAGTTCACAATGGCAGCCTCCATTGCGGCAGTACCGGATCCTGTCAGCGTCAAAACCTCTTGCTTGGTTTGAAAAACCACTTTTAAATTCTCATTCAATTCTTTTGAAATTTCCTGAAATTCCGGTGAACGATGAAACATTACCTGCCGGTTCATTGATACAAGCGCCTTCTCCGGTATCGCCGTAGGCCCCGCCATTAATAAGATCTCTTTTTTCATGTTCTGCCTCCTTTTCTCCAGCCTGTCGGTTCAGGTCTTTTCATTGAAAATATTTTTTCTTACAGACATATAAGTTTTCCGTTTTCAATTATCCGCTTTCCGTCAATATCCACAGAAGCATTGTAGTAAACACAGTCAACATGCTTTGTTGCCACATTAGCTCCGCCCTGATCGGCATTATGCCCAAACCCAAAATGCACAGTCCCGTATGCGCCTTCATCCTCAAGCATGGATCCCTTTAATGAAGCGTGGTCATTCAAACCAATACCAAATTCCGCCAGCACCAAATTAGCCGGATTTCCGTCTTTTGTCAGAATTTCCTTTAATGTCTGTGCCTGGGAGCCTCCTTCAAAGGCTGCAATCTTCCCATCCGTAATTTTCAAGACAACCGGTTCTTTTATTACGCCGATCCCCGGCTCGGGAATGCTTCCGTCCACATATACAATGCCTTGAGATTCCGTTTCTATCGGAGAAATGTTTACCTCAATGTTGGGCGGAGATCCCCATGTGCCGGGCGTCCTGCACACACCGGATACTTCATTTCCAATTCGTCCTTCCACATGCAAATCTATATTGGTCCCTATTTCTGTGGAAATATGTATCCTTTTTGCGTCAGTCAATATCTTCTGTAACTTTTTAACCCTCTCGTATATCTTTAGAAAATCAGCCTCAATAGCACCTCCCTTTAACATATCCTCCGTATAGGCGGGCATACTGATAAAGCGAACTCCCTTTGCATTAGCTGCTTCTCTGGCTTTTGAATGGGACAAGGAATATTTTGTCGGCGCAAATACCACATCCACGCCCAGCATGGCTCTTGCAATCGCTTCTGTCGGATTTTCTCCATGAGCCTTTCTTGGTTCCATAATGGCAATACTGTATTCAGCACCTACATTTTTAATAACATAGGCCAGTATTCTGGCGATATCTATGTTTTCGGTATCACACACAATCAATGCTTTTTCCTGTGGCTGCAAGCCCGCATTAATCTCTACCAGACGTTTTGCTCCGTTTATCATTTCCAGATATTTCATGGTATTTTCAATAATCCTTTCTTATTATTTTTTCAATTCTTCTGTTTTCCGCAGATTTGTAAATCGCATCTGTGAGTTCCTGTATTCTGTAGCCATCCTCAAGGTTGGGATGTACTTCCGTATTATTTACAACAGCATGAATAAAGTCATGTATTCCGGCTATATGATAGCGGCTCCATGAAATATTAACGCGAGGTGGTGGAAAAACCGCTTCTCCGCCATATTTTTGCGTTGTCTCAATAGCCTTAAAACCGCCAAACCCTCCAACCGGTTCCTTAGGATCCGTATTATCGTAAAAATATAATACATTCGGATTTTCCTGATTGAACCTGAGAGCACCCTTTTCTCCATAAATTTCAAAAGAAAAATCTATGCCGGAACCTCCCGCCACCTGTGACAAAAGCAACGTTCCACAAATGTCTCCGCAGGATAACCAAATATTGAGAATGTCCTCAATATCCACTTCCTTCCGCTCATCGGGTCTGTCTTTTACAGGCCGCGTTTTGAAACATGTTTTTTTCTGAGCTGATACTTCATCTACATCTCCTATCAGATAACGAATTAAATCCAATGAATGAGTTCCCAAAGCAAACAATACTCCTCCACCGGACATCTCTTTTGCAGACTGCCAGCTTATGGGACGTTCCGGATCAAGAAATTCCGAGCCATAGTATCGAAAATTAAATTGTATGATTTTTCCTATTCTTCCCTGTTCAAGCAGCTGCTTAGCCCGGATGACAGCCGGTACAAAACGATATTCAAAATTTATTCTGCTTACCTTGTCATACTTGTATTTTCTGCATGCCTCCATAATTTCCTGAGCTTCCTGCAGATTTCGTGCCAATGGTTTTTCACAATAAATCGGCTTTCCGTGCCGGATAGCCTCGATCAGAATATCCCTATGCATATGGTTGGAAGAGCAGATATCAACTATATCCACTTTCTCATCATTGAAAAGCTCTTCCGTGCTCTTGTATACTTTCTCGAATTTTACAGGCAATTCTTCCGGCGACTTACCGGTGACAACAGCATAAAGACATATTTCCACATCCATGCGGTAGTAATACTTTAAATTCTCATAGCACATGGCATGCATCTTTCCCATGTATCCAAAGCCTATAATTCCAACATTAATTTTTCTCATAAGGTTTCTATCCCCAATATCTTTTTTATTTTGTTGAATAATCAAAAACTTTTTTGTAAAATGGATATCATATTATAAAAAGGAGGCACCGGACGGCATTATGGAAATTAATCAGCTTCAATACTTTAAAAAAATTGCGGAATTAGAAAATATGTCCCATGCAGCTATAGAATTGGATATTTCCCAACCCTCTTTAAGCCGTTCTTTAAAAAGTCTGGAAGACGAGCTTGGTGTGCTCCTCTTTACACGAAATGGGAAAAAACTGACTCTCAATGAAAACGGCAGACAACTGCTTTTTTACACGGACCAAATATTATCGCTCGTAGACGATATTCATCGTACCTTCTCTTTGAAGTCCATGGCAAATACGCACTCTCTCCATGTTGCCATGTTATACTCCAATACCGTATTGCCGAATCTGATTGTAAATTTCTGCAATGCTTATCCCGATATCCGAATTTCGCTGCAGCGTTTCACATCCCTTGATACTCTTCCGCAGGATTGTGATATCATTATCCATGCTTCCCAAAAGCTTGCCGGTGAACTGCCCTTACAGACTATTGTTCTTACCGAAGAAGAATGCCTGATCGGTATATCTAAAAATAACATTCTTGCTTCTCATGACGAGATAACGATTGCGGATCTTGAGCAGCAAAAACTTATTATGTTAAATCAAAACAACTCCCTGACTGAATTAATTCAGGATATTTTTCACAAGTATCATATTTCTGCTAATGTTGCATTGGAATGTGACAATCAGGGGACTCTGGCTTCCTTAGTTGCACGGGACGCCGGGATTGCACTGTTTCCGAAAATAACCTGGCAGATCAACCCTGCCGATATCGTGTTAAAGCGGATTGCAGAATGTCCTGTCAGCCGCACTATTTATTTGACCACTCAATCAAAAAAGCCCAGCAAAAATGCACTTGCATTTCAAAAATATGCCCGGAATTATTTTCAGGATCTGAAAGATTAATGTATCCTTCGCATTCCATTATTTTTCTAACATTAACTGCAAAATTTCCCTATCCGTTTCTTTCATGCCATACCTTGCCAATTTTCCAACATTTTCTATGGTGTTTTCCACACCCTTTTTTACGAAACCGTCTCCTCCTTTAAATTCCTTTCCTTGCTTATACATATCAAATCCGATGATTCCCGCATCAATTGAAAATGCAATTTTTGCAGCGCAGGAAGCTTTTGCTCCATCGCACACAATTCCCGATACAATCGCCAAAGAATTTACGATCGTATGTGCAATTGCCTCATAGTCCCCACCTTCTAAATAAGCGAGCGCCGCCCCCGCCGCACAACCTGCGCTGACAGCTCCGCAATATGCCGATAATCTTCCGATTCCTGTCTTTAAATGAATTGTAAGAAGATTTGACAAAAGCAGGGCACGATAAGTCTTGTCCCGGCAAATACCCTTTTCACGGGCATATTCAATTACCGGTACAGAAGCGGTAATGCCTTGATTACCACTGCCCGAATTGATAATAACAGGCATTTCGCAGCCACCCATTCTGGCATCCGAACCGGCTGCCGCTTTTGCCTTAGCACGATTTCTTATTCCTGTCCCATAGGTCTGCAATAGCACTTTTCCAAAAGAAACACCATAATTTCCCCGTAAGCCCTCTTCGGCAATTGCGGTGTTATAAGCAATCTGCCTGTCCAATAACTCTTTTATTCTTCCTATGTCTTCTGTTTCCGCAAATGTCAGAATATCTTTTACATTCAGTATTTTCCGGTCTGTCAGTTTGTTTTCTTCCTCTGCGCAGGCATTATATATAACCTGATGATCCTTTTCCAGACAGGTAATGTTAGTGTGATAACCTGTTATGCGCACGAGACTTTGTTCTTCGTTATAATACATTTCCACACGGATGTCGAAAATATTTCCTTCATCCAGACACTTTATTTCTATCGGAATTTGTTCAGCCGCCTTATGTATTGCAGCAAGCTCAGCCTCTCCCATATCAGAAATTACTTCTAATTTTCTTTCTGCCTTTCCCGCTGCGGTTCCTGCCAGAACAGCCGCTTCAATTCCTCGCATTCCGCCCGTACCCGGAACCACTACACTTTTTACATTTTTTATGATGTTTCCGCTGACACCGATTTCTATTCTGTTGGGCATAGTCCCAAGCAGCTCTCGGCATTTTGCTGCCGCATATGCAATTGCAATAGGTTCCGTACAACCCATTGCCGGAATCAGCTCCTCCTTCAGAATTGCTTCATATGCACAAACTGTTTCTTCCGTCATAGTGCTTTGATCTCCTATCCCTGAAACAATGACATCCTGCTCTTGAAATGCACTTCCAATCGCTTGAACCCCACGGATAACAAAATACATAAAATCAAGTAAATTCCCGCCACAATTCCATAGCACTCCAAGTAATGAAAACTAAATTCCGCTTCCGTTTTTGCCACTGCCATAATGTCAGCCACGGAAATTGCAAATACCAGAGAGGTACTTTTCAATACCAGCACAAACAGATTTGCATAATTGGGTATTGCAGAAATAACAGCCTGTGGAATAATTATGTGAATATAGGCACGCAGTTCTGTCATGCCAATGGAATATGCCGCTTCCATCTGTCCCATATTGACCGATAGAAGCGCTCCTCTGACCACCTCAGATAAATACACGCTTGTAAACAGAGTAAAGCACATTAAAGCAACACTCATTGCAGAAATATCAGTGGCCTTTATAACAATGCCAAAATTTGCCAAAACCCTTTTTAATAGTAACGGTAACGTATAATAAGACAAGAAAATCAACACATACAGCGGAACACCTCTGATAAAGGAAATGAATACCGTTGCAGCCTGTGACAGAACCGGAATCCTCTTCAATCTGACCAAGGCGAGAAGAAATCCAAGAACCAATCCCACTATCATGGAAAAGAAAGTCAGCAGCAGCGTATTGGGCAATCCTTTTAAAATAACCGGAATTACTTTAAATACATATTGAAAGTCCATTATGCTGTCTCCTTTCTCCTGTTTGCCTGTGTTCTGATGATACTTCCCATTCCACGATTACCCTTTGCCAGATATTGTTCGATCAACCGGGTTGATTTTTCCAACAGTATCGTAAGCGCCCAATAGATTAATGCCACTGCCAGATAAATTTCGGTGCGTTTCATTCCGTAGGCATTTGCATCTAATATTTTTGCGTAGCCTATCATATCGGTCACTCCCAATGAAAATGCCAAAGACGTATCTTTCAGCATGGTAATCAACAAATTCACCAGATTTGGCAAAGCTATAAAAATCATTTGGGGAAATATAATGTGCAGCCAGGTTTGAAATCCGGTATAACCAATGCTGATACCGGCTTCATGCTGTCCCCTGTCAATGGACTCATAAGCGGCTCTGAAGGTTTCGCAGGCAGAAACACCTACTACAATAGAAAATGTAATGATTACGTACGTTGTCTTATTCCATCCATTCATAAAACTGAATATTCTGGGAAACACAAAATATAAGATCAGCAATTGCAGAATGATCGGTATACTTCGCACCAATACTATAAAACCATTGAGTAAAAGCCTAAGCCATTTAAGGCATGCGAGTTTCGATGTTGCAATATTCTGCATAACCAGACCTAATACCAGACCAACAGCCATGGGAATTACCGTCATATAAAGCGTAGTTGGAAATGATTTTAAAATTTTAGGAATGACATTCAGCAAATATGCAACATCTAAACTCATTTTAAAGCCTCCGTTTTCTGGAATCTTTTTTATTCTGCAAAGATATCAATACCAAACCACTTAACGGAAAGTTCGGATAAAGTACCGTTTTCTCTCAAAGTGGCAATACCTTCACTGACTGCTTTCTGCAGTTCTTCTTCCTGCATATTGAAGAGAATATAGGTATCCATTTCACCAATAGAACCGCATGTTTTTAATCCGCTTGTCAGTTCCGGATCCATCTGATCAAAGGTCTGCTGGATGTCTAAGAAAGCATCATATTCACCTTCTTTGATCAACTGATAGGTGCTTGCTCGGTCTGCCTGTTCTACGGTGCTATATTCGATTGGCGCATCAGGGTGTTCTGCATTATACGCATCCACCATACTTACATAATTGCTGGTAGCACTAATGGGTGCTAAATTTCTGCCTGCCAAATCAGCAAAACCGCTGATAGCCTCTTCATCCTCCCGAATAACAATGGTTTCGATACTTGCACCAATACGTTCGTCAGAGAACAGGTATGCCTCAGCTCTTTCATCCGTATACAGGAAACCATCGATGCCCATAGGATATGTATCAGAATCCAGACCAAGCATTAAAACGGACTTTTCTACCGGTTCAAAAGTAAATTCATACTGGGGCAGCAGCTCATCAAGTGCCTTTACCACATCTACATCATAACCTGACGGCTCATTGTTTTCGTCCACAAAAACATACGGCTTATATCCCGATACCATACCTACGGTAATCGTTGTTACCTCAGCCTCGGGAGCAGTGCTTTCTACACTATCCGTGGGTTCGGAAACCTGGGTTGTGCTTTCCGGTGCAGCGGTAGATTGCGGCGTTGTATTTTCCTCCTTAGCTGTTCCGCATCCTGCCAGCATACCGATTACCAATACTGTTGCTGAGAAAAGTGTTGTAAATTTTTTCATTTTAGTTCCTCCTTTTGTCCTTTTTATAAAAACAGTCTCGGAAACCTGTTATTCCTCAACTGCCTCTATCCTTATGATTTGGCATATTGCCGCAGAAACTCCAATGTTCTCCCTTCTCTGGGAGATAAAAATATCTGCTCCGGAGTTCCCTCTTCTATAACCCTTCCTTCTTCCATAAAAATTATCTTATCGGAAATTTCCCTGGCAAAAGCAATCTCATGCGTAACTATCATCATAGCAATTCCTTCGCCGGAAACCTTCTGTATTGTTTTTAATACTTCTCCGGAAAGCTCCGGATCCAGCGCGCTGGTCGGTTCATCAAAAAGGATGATTTCAGGGCTTAACGCCAATGCTCTTGCGATACCTACACGTTGTGCCTGACCTCCGGATATCTGGGAGGGATAATAGGAAGCTTTGTCTGCCATGCCAACTTTTTCTAACTGTAACATAGCCTCTTCCCTGGCTGATTTTTTGGGCATTGACTTAACATGAATCAAGCCTTCCATTACATTTTCCACGACATTTTTATTTGCGAAAAGATTATAGGACTGAAATACCATTGCTGTTTTTCTTCGCAATGCAAGAATTTCCTTTTTACTTGCATTTTTACAGGATACAGTTAAATCTCCGATCGTAATTTCTCCTTCATCCGCTCTTTCCAGAAAATTGATGCATCGAAGAAGAGTTGTCTTCCCGGTTCCGCTTGGGCCCAGCACGCTGACAATCTGCCCATGCTCTATTTCAACATTGATACCTTTGAGTACCTCATTGTCGCAAAATGCTTTGCATATATTCTTTGTTTTAACCATATCCTGTTTCCTTCCTCATATTCCTATGGCTCACTTATATAAACCGTATCATCCGCTTTTCCGTAAGTGTAGTCTCCGTTCTTTACCGCTTCACTTTCATAATATATCCTTGCACAGGTTTTATCTCCTCTGCTCATATTCTGTGTGATTCTATGCGATAAGTTTTTGGAAAAGTTTTCGATCACGGTAGTGTCAATAATGTCACAATAAAAGGGGGCCAACTCTTTGAACCATGGATACTTCTCGTAATATTTACGCCATTCCACCGCATACGGACAATAATCATCCCCGTAAGCCTTTACCCAGCCCATAAATGCCAGATCCCAATTCTTCTGCCATGCACTTACATCAAAAACAGTGCATCCCTTTTTTTCTGCGTTTTTCCTAACCTGTCCGGACCGGTCCATTCCCAATTCAAATACCGCTTTCTGAATCAGTTCCTTCGCTTTTTCCATGCCATAAGTTTCATACAATACTTTTGCAAAATGGAAATATAACATTGCAAATTGTCTGGAGGCCTTTCTCACTTCATCAATAGCTGCCTTTTTGGGGATATACCCTTCCTCCGCCTTTACCGGAAGCGGTCTGTTTTCCAGCTTTATCTGGCTGTCCATGTATTGCGTATAACTCTCTTTGGTAAAGACCGGTCTGTAAGCCTGTTTTATTTCTTTTGCTTTTTTAGCCTTGTTCCGCAGGAGTCTATATGCCATCAATGCAAATATCTTCGCGGTAACTATATAATCCAGCTCTTCATCCTCTACATGAAAATCCACCGAATGAAGCACGCCTTTTACACCGTTCGTTGTAAATCGCAGTACAGGCATAATGTGCTGTAAATCGCCTACATCCGTTGAACCGCCGGTCCGGTAGCCTTTTTCGATTTTTCTGACAGGATAATTTCCTGCTGCGATTTTGGCTACTTCATATAGATCTTCATCCGCCTCTTCCGGCAATACCGGAAGGTATCCCGGCATGGTTTCAATTGTATAACCACAACCCAACGCATCTGCACCGGAACGGAAAGCTCTGTCCGTTTTATCCGATGCATCCTGAATCGCTTCTATATTACCTGCACGTACCAATGTCTCAATTACCACTTCATCCGGAACAACGTTAACTAAGTCTCCTCCTTTTGTAATGATCGGATGTATCCTCACATGATCCTCGTCACGGAAAGTCTCCCGATGCATTCCCAACGCCTGAAGCCCCAAAGAAGCGGCATTTAATGCATTTACCCCTTTGTCCGGGGAACCTGCTGCGTGCGCTGCTTTTCCGTGGTATCGTATTACTTTGGAAACAAAGCCTGAATTCGAACCGCTTCCTACCAGAATTGCATCATCCGGGATTGTATGGTGGGTAACGGAAACATCAATATCATCAAACGCTCCTATTCTTATCAGTTCACATTTACCACCGCCATATTTGATTCTTTTTTCATCACGTAATTTGTTCTTAAAATCAATTTCCCCGTATTCTTCCGCAGGAACACCAAAGAAAACAACCTGTCCATCCAGCACTGCACTGATTTCCGGGTCAGCCAATGCAATCGCAGCACCTACAACACCGGTCAGCTGCGCATGATGTCCGCACGCATGAGCCCCTCCCGTCTCTTCCCATGCACACATATGATTTGGGATTCTCAATGCATCCAATTCTCCGATCAAAGCGATTGATGTATCGTATTTGCCTTCTTTTAAATATCCCTTTACACCTGTTATTGCCAGTTGATCCTGCGTTCTGATATGGAGCTTTTCTAATTCCGTTTTAAATTTATCCGCTGTTCGGGTCTCCTTATATCCGAGTTCGCCATGAGAAAAAATATCCCTCCCAAAAGCTATGATTTCTTCTCTATGAGCATCTATTATTTCAATAATTCTTTGTTCTGTTTTATCCATATGTCTTTCTCCTCCTATTCCCTATTATTCATACTGTATTACTATGAAATGTAAATTGTTGTTATAATACCATGAATTTGAAATACTGTCCAGTAGTCTTTTCAAAAAAAGACGCTCAGGTTTCCCTGAACGTCCTCGTTCGCCAACAGCTTTCTTTTGATTATCAAAACTATAATAGTATTTCTTTCTTTTGTCCAATAATTTATTTGAATATGCTTATATCATTTTTGTTATAACGTCCGGAAGTCCTGCCGGGAAGTCCGCCTATATCCGACGTAAGCTGCTGCTTTCTTTAAGCAGGTTGTATTTTCATATTTTCAAGGCATCATAAAATTTTCCGAATCCTTTCAAGGCATTCCGTTACGATTTCTCGAGGCGCCGCAACATTGATTCGCTGGAATCCTGCCCCTGTTTTGCCAAATATTTTTCCACTGTCAAGCCAAAGCTTTGCATCATAAATGATTCTGCGCTCCAACTCTTCAGTTTCAATACCGGTTCCCCGAAAATCCAGCCAAACCAAATATGTTCCTTCTCCGTCAATCGCCTTTACTCCCGGCAGATACGCTTCAACATATTTCTTTACATAAATGATATTATTATTTACATATTCAAGCATCCTCCCATACCATTCATCACCTTTTTCATATGCCGTCTTAGTTGCCACCAAGCCCAGAACGCTTAACTGGCTGATTCCTGCTGCGTCAACCTCGTGCCTGAACCTTTGTTTAAGCTTTCTGTTGGGAATAAAAATATTGGATATCAGCATACCTGCCAGATTAAAGGTCTTGCTTGGGGATGTGCAAATGACAGAGATATCCTCATACTCTTTCTTCACAGAAGCAAACACGGTATGCTCTCCCTTAAATACAAAGTCATTATGAATTTCATCACTGACTACAGTAACACCATGCTTTAAGCATATGTCTCCCATTCTGGTCAGCTCTTCCGTGGTGAATACTCTTCCGGACGGATTATGCGGATTGCATAGAAAGAACAGCTTGATATGATGTTCTGCAATTTTCTTTTCAAAATCTTCAAAGTCAATATGATAGCGGTTATCTTTTCCCAGATATAAATCATTGCTGACCACTACTCTTCCGTTATCTTCAATCACCTCCGAAAACGGATAGTATACGGGCTGCTGAATTAAAACATAGTCTCCCACTTCAGTATAGGCTTTTACAGCCATTGCAAGCGCAAATACTACTCCCGGGGTTTTAATGAGCCACCCCGGCTCAACCTTCCAATTATGATGTCTGCTCATCCACCCGGCTACCGCATGGAAATACTCTTCCTGTCCGTCACTGTAACCAAAAATGCCATGTCTTGTCCTTTCTATCACCGCATCTTCCACATACGAAGATGTCTTAAAATCCATATCCGCCACCCAGAGAGGCAGCACATCCTCGGGCATACCCCTCATTTTTGCAAAATCATATTTTAAACAGTCTGTTCCTTTTCGCTGAATTATCTCATCAAAGTTTAAATTTCGTTCCGACATGCAAATCAATCCTTTCTCTTTTCATTCGTTGTCAATCCATATGCTATTCCAATGACCGAAATACACCTGCTAACTCCGCCAGCAAATCCTCCGCATCTTCAATGCCTGTTGATAATCTGAGTGTGCAAGGAGTGATTCCATTCTTAAGACGTACATCTTCCGGTACATCCGCATGTGTCTGAGTCGTCGGATACGTAATTAATGTTTCTACTCCTCCAAGGCTCTCTGCAAATTTAATCATCCTTACACGCTCAAGAATCTGTAATGCATGCTCTTTTGTGTCCACATTGAAAGTGATCATGGAGCCAAAACCTCTTGCCTGCTTTTTTATCACCTCATATCCGGGATGTTCCGGCAGTCCCGGATAATACACCTTTTTAACAATACGCTGCTCCTTCAGCCATTCAGCTATTTTAATTGCATTCTCCTGCGACTTCTCCATACGAAGCCCGAGTGTCTTAATGCCTCTTAAAATCAACCAGCTGTCGAAAGGCGAAAGTCCCGCTCCTGTAGTCTTTATCAGGAATCGCAGCTTTTCTTTTATCTCCTCGTTATCCGTCACAATAAAGCCGGCTAAAGTATCATTATGTCCGCCTAAAAATTTTGTTCCGCTATGAATAACGATATCCGCGCCCAGCTTTAACGGGTTTTGAAAATACGGAGACAGAAAAGTATTATCAACAATCAACAGGATATTATGCCTCTTTGCAATCTCTGCAATAGCGGCAATATCCGATACATTCATCATTGGGTTTGTCGGTGTCTCAATGTAAATCGCTTTTGTGTTTTCCTTAATAGCTCCTTCGATATCATCCCCGGAGCAGTTCAGATACGTAAATTCATAATTGTTCTTTTTAGAAACATTATCAAATAATCGAATGCTTCCACCATATAAATCCGCCTCAACGACAAAATGATCCCCAGGCTTAAATATCTCCATCAATAGTGTAATTGCAGCCATTCCGGTTGAAAGTGCGAACGCATCAACTCCCCCCTCCAAACCGGCAATCACCTTCTCTAAATGTTCTCTGGTAGGATTCTGCAATCTGCTGTAGTCATATCCGGTGCTTCTTCCAACACCTGGATGTGCATAGGTTGCTGTCTGGTATATCGGGTAACTTATTGCACCAAAGTTTTCTGTTTTTCCCTCTGTCTCTTCTAAATGAATACAACATGTATTAAATCCTCTGCTCATGTATCGCACTCCTATAAATTTTATTTGTTTCAATACATACAATTTTGAAGTGAATTTTACCACCAAAAAAAAGCCCTGCATAATCCGAATATTCTATTAAAAAATATAGGAAAAAACTATAACCTGACCCTGATCCGTTCCGTCAGATATCGCCTGCGGCTAATCTGTCATCATATATTCCCCCGGCAGCTTTGCCTCTGTAATATAGTCAGCATCTGCCGCATTGACCAGGCATTATCGGAGATTTTAAAAAATGGGATGCAATGCAGAGGTATATTCTTTATTGAGCATCTTGCAAATTTCGCTCCATCGGTGTAAGCATTTCGCTTTAAACGGTGTAAGCGTGT
>ERZ1026854.992-NODE-992-length-18948-cov-5.081565_pt1 | contig 18948 bp, 14 predicted proteins | sample MGYA00380157_ERZ1026854 | MGnify/ENA primary metagenome ERZ1026854 (study PRJEB33269, sample SAMEA4719793) | human gut metagenome | biome: human-associated habitat; feature: organic feature; material: feces | place: Cameroon | collected 2013-10 ...
CATTTATGCAAATGGATTCTCTGTCGGGTATGGCAGGGATGCAGGCTGGTTGTAGTTAATATCTTCCATTGGAACTCCAAGATATTTGAATACTTCAAACAGTGCTTTTCCGTAATGTCCGAATGCAACTGCTCCATGATGCGGATAGTTTTTCTCGATCAGAACATGACGGTAGAATCTTCCCATCTCAGGAATTGCAAATACACCGATGGAACCGAAGGAACGTGTTGCAACCGGAAGTACTTCTCCCTGTGCCACATATGCACGGATCTTATTATCCGATGTAGACTGCAGACGGTAGAATGTGATATCACCCGGTGCAATGTCTCCCTCTAAGGTACCGTTTGTCACCTCGATTGGAAGGCTTCTTGCCATGATCATCTGGTATTTCATCTCACAGCTTGCAAGCTTCTTAGAGCAGGTATTTCCACAGTGGAATCCCATGAATGTATCGGTATGTTTGTAATCAAATTTACCTTTGATAGACTCTTCATACATATCTTTTGGTACAGAGTTGTTGATGTCGAGTAAAGTTACTGCATCCTGGCTCACGCAGGTTCCGATGAACTCACTTAATGTTCCATAGATATCTACCTCACAGGAAACCGGGATTCCGCGTCCGGTCAGACGGCTGTTTACATAGCATGGTACAAATCCAAACTGTGTCTGGAATGCCGGCCAGCATTTTCCGGCAATGGCAACATATTTGCGGTAGCCTCTGTGCTCCTCTACCCAGTCAGTCAGTGTCAGTTCATACTGTGCAAGTTTTGCAAGGATTTCCGGTTTTTTATTTCCGGCGCCAAGCTCCTTTTCCATATCTGCAACAACTGCCGGGATACGCTCATCTCCTGCATGTTTGTTAAATGCCTCAAATAAATCTAGCTCAGAGTTCTCCTCAATCTCAACGCCAAGATTGTATAACTGCTGGATTGGAGCATTACATGCAAGGAAATTCAACGGTCTTGGTCCGAAAGAAATGATCTTTAACTCGGATAATCCAATAACAGTTCTTGCGATCGGCAGGAAATCATGGATCATATCTGCACAGTCTGCTGCGTCACCTACCGGATATTCCGGGATATATGCATGTACATTTCTTAATTTTAAGTTGTAGCTCGCATTTAACATACCACAATATGCATCACCACGTCCCTGAATCAGGTTGTCCTGTGTTTCCTCTGCTGCTGCAACGAACATCTTCGGTCCCTCAAAATGCTTTGCAAGCAATGTTTCAGAAATCTCCGGTCCAAAGTTGCCAAGGTATACGCAGAGTGCATTACATCCTGCTTTCTTAATATCCTCTAATGCCTGTACCATGTGGATCTCGCTCTCCACGATACAGATCGGGCACTCATAAATGTCTGCCGCACCGTATTTTTCAGTGTAAGCCTTTACCAATGCCTCTCTTCTGTTTACAGACAGTGACTCCGGGAAGCAGTCACGGCTGACTGCCACAATACCAACTTTTACTTCTGGAATGTTATTCATTTTGTTTTCCTCCGCTTTCTTTTTTCTGTACATACTTCTTTTTTATATAAAATTTATTCTCTGACATTTAAATTTTTGCCAATAAGTCCGATATGACTTCCTTTCGGCAGCCCGCCCTCGGCATGACCGATCAGCCATTTATTTTTTGCAGTAAGAAGTGCATCCTCTCCGCCGGCGTGTGCCTCATCCAACGGATAATTGGTACCTTTTGGCAGAATAACTGCCACCTGAAATCCTGCATCGTCCACATGACATGGAGCATAATGTAATGTGGTTGCATACACCTCCACGGCTGTTCCTGCCGGAATCCGGAATGCCTCCATCTTTGCAGTCTCATAAGTAAAATCATCGGTCACATCTGCCTCTGATCCCAATATTAATACTGCGTCGGTTGCTGCAAGATTGATCTCTGAGCTGCGGTGATATTCCACTGCATTCAAAAGCTCATTATGTCCATTACAATATCCGATCTGGATCGGAAGTTCTCCGTAAAAGACTTTCTCGATTTCCTTTGCCACCGGTAATGCTTCTAATTCTGCGATTGACGGCTCATAAACTACATCAGATGGAACCGGTGTCTTTTTCATTGCTTCTGTCAATGCTGAAAAATCAATATTCCGGATCACTTTTCCGTATTTTCGGAAACGTGCGTCCGTAACTTCATAAATCTGCATGCCCTTTTCCTCTTTTCTTATCTTCTATCTCATTTGCCCTGCAGGTTTTCTGTCCTGCATAAGCAAACTTTTCCATAATCGATCTGTTACTATTCAAAACTGTCAGAGACAATCATCTTTCCTGTCAGTCAGATAATCTTGTCAAACAGATCTTTGCACGCCGGATAAATATTTTTAAACTGTTGGTAACGTGCCTCGTATTTTGCGGCAAGCTCCGGATCTGGCTCTACCGTATCGACTACTTTTACGATTGCAGCCGCGGCAGATTCCACATCTTTGTACTCACCACATGCAACAGCCGCAAGCATCGCGCCTCCTAAGGATGGTCCCTCTTCCGTTTCAAGCACATCCACTTTGATATTTAAAACATTGGCAATGATCTTTTTCCAGAGAGGACTCTTCGCCCCGCCTCCGCAGATCTTTGTACGCTTGATCGGAATGCCAAGTGTTTTTGCAACTTCAAAAGAATCACGAAGTGCAAACGCAACACCCTCTAACACTGCCTGTGTCATATCCGCTCTTGTCGTATCCATCGTCATGCCAATAAAAGTAGCTCTCGCATTCGGATTGTTGTACGGGGAACGCTCTCCCATCAGATATGGCAGATAATATACATGATTTTCGCCAAGCTTTGTGATCTCTTCCTGCTCTTTTTTGTAATCTTTCGTTCCAATGATCTCATCCATCCACCACTTGTTGCAGGATGCTGCAGATAACATACATCCCATCAGATGATAAGCACCATTTGCGTCACAGAATGCATGAAGTGCATTATACTTATCCACACCAAACTTGGCGGATGAAATAAAGATTGTTCCACTCGTTCCAAGCGAAATGTTACATCTGCCATCTCCGACTGTTCCGGTTGCCACTGCAGCTGCCGCATTATCTCCGGCACCGGCTGCCACTTTCACATTTTCAGATAAGCCAAGTTCATTTGCAATCTCCGGTAAAATCGTACCAACGCATTCATAGCTCTCGTATAATTTTGGCAGCATATCCATCGTGATACCGCAGATCTCACACATTTCTTTCGACCAGCAGCGGTTCTTTACATCTAAAAGTAACATACCGGATGCATCGGAAACATCCGTACAATGCTTCCCTGTCAGCTTATATGCCAGATAGTCTTTCGGCAGCATGATCTTTTTGATCCTTGCAAAATTCTCCGGCTCCTTATTTTTCACCCAGAGAATCTTTGGTGCCGTAAAACCGGTAAATGAAATATTTGCCGTATATTTTGATAATGTTTCCTTTCCGATCTCATTATTTAAATAATCACACTCTTCTGTTGTTCTTCCGTCATTCCATAAGATTGCCGGCCGGATCACCTCATCCCTGTCATCAAGAATTACCAGTCCATGCATCTGACCGCCAAAACTGATTCCGGCAACTTCCTCTTTCGGAAAACCTTCCAAAAGTTCTTTTAATCCCTGCATCGTCTCTTTGTACCAGTCCTGTGGCTTCTGCTCTGACCAGCCAGGATTTGGGAAATAAAGAGGATACTCTCTTGATACGATATTTTTTACATTTCCGCCTGCATCCATCAAAAGCAGCTTCACGGAAGATGTTCCAAGATCAATTCCTATGTACAGCATACCGCTCTCCTTTTTACAAATCACATCATTATGTGCTCGTGCACGTTTTTATTTATCATACATCCCGGATGTCTATTTTGCAATATGCTTTTTGTACATTTTTTCAGATTCATTTTTGTTTACATTTACTTATACATTCATTTTTCCATATTGTTCCGGCAATGGACGCTTTCATTCGATTCAAAGAACGCTTCTTTTTCCCGTCCTCCATATATGTGCACATGCACACAAGTTGACAATATATTGTTTTTTATGTTATCTTTATTTGTATGAATGATGTTGGAATCAAATGAATTAATTGAAACAAAAAGGGGTTTTTCTATGGCTACCATGAAAGAAATCGCAGAACTTTCCGGTGTTTCCCGCGGTACTGTGGACCGTGTATTAAATCACCGTGGCATTGTCAATGCCGAAACGGAACGGAAAGTTTTAGAAATTGCAAAGCTTTTAGACTATCAGCCAAACAAAGCTGGCATTGCGCTTGCCGCACAAAAGAAAAAGTTAAAGATCGGTGTTCTGCTTTTTGGCGCAGAAAATCCATTCTTTGATGAAGTCATGGACGGACTTCACAAAAAACTTGAGGAACTGTCCATTTATGGATGCACCGTGATTGAGCGCCGTATTTCCTTTGATCTGCAAAATCAGCTCCGGACAATCGACGAACTGGTAAAAGAAGAGATCCACGGTCTGATTCTCTCTCCTTATAATGATCCTGTCATACAGGAAAAAATAGATGCGCTCTGGAATAACGGCATTCCCTGCATCACGATCAATACCGATATGCCGGATTCCAGACGGATCGCCTATGTCGGCAGTGATTATTACAAATGCGGTCAGACTGCAGCCGGCCTGCTGCATCTGTTTTCCGGTGATTACGCAAGTGTCGGGATCGTGACCGGCTCTCACAATGTACTCTGCCACGAAGAACGCATCAGCGGTTTTACGACCCATCTCCATGCAAAGCACCCGAATATCCGCATTGTGGATGTCGTAGAAAATAACGATGACGATTACAAAAGTTATGAGGTGGTCTCCGATCTCTTAACCCGCCACCCGGATCTGTCTGCACTTTATTTTACTGCTGCCGGTGTTTACGGCGGATGCCGTGCAGTTTTAAACGCTGCCTTACAACGACCTCTTAAGATCATAACCTTTGACGCGGTTCCATCAACCTGTGAAATGCTGAAAAACGGCGTGATTTCTGCTACGATCTGCCAGCAGCCGGATGAACAGGGTGCTTTATCTCTCTCCCTTTTGGTGGATTATCTGCTGACCGGGAAACTGCCGGAAAATCACTGTATCTATATGGATTTAAGCATCAAAATAGCTGAGAATCTTTAAGCGGTATATTTTCCTGCTTTTTCTTTTTTGCAGTCCGATAAAGCACGATTGCACTGATTACATCAGCCACAAAAAAGAAATGCAGGATAAAATGTACCACAAAAGCCGTCTTTGATATCTCTCCCGCCTTTCCAAGCCGCAGAGCTGCACTGATCCCATACATAGAAGACGTAATCATCAGGAAAAAATCTCCTATCGCCAGCATGAGAATCAAAAACGGTGTAAGCATTACAAATACCGGCACCACCATCACCGCAACCAGCACCATTCCAAATACAAATATCAGTATATAAAACGGAATATGTATCAGTTTGATCAGCATATCATAAAATGCCAGCTTCTCTCCTTCCTCCTTATCAAATCCCCTAAATGCATTTACAATGTTGAGCCCGTAAACAGCGATTGTTCCGAGCATAGAAAATCCTGTAAACCAGGATAATCCATTATCTCCCAGATCACATGCCACCCAAAGTCCTATCAAAAAAAGATATGGCCAGATCATCAGAATAACCGGTAGAAATTTTCTTAATTTTTTCATAGCTGTTCTCCTTTTGTTTTTCTCCGTTATTATGATAAGCGATTGGATAAAAAAAGGAAGTTGTCCATTTGTACTATATACAAAAACAAAATTTTTTGTATCATTGTTTTCCCCGGCGCATATACTATAACGGGAGGTGAACTGATGATTGCCTGGTTTTGTTATCTCATTCTAAAATTCAAAGATTCTTCGCACGGCTCCGCAATACATGCATAAAATATAAAAAACTCTTCCGGTAATTCCATGCAAAACTGTTCAAATCTCTATCTTCTTTCAACCATTGCCTGCCAGCTTGCTGACTGTCTGTCGGATGATGATCTTGCTATCCTTGCCGCTGATCTGGTTGTGCTCAGTGACATGCTGGCAAATATCGCTGCAAGAAATGCAGTCTGTGAAAAAACAAATTCACCGGATTCCTGATTTTTTCAGAAACCGGTGTTTCTTTTATCCCGGCAGTTTCCGGTGCTTCCGCTGTCTTTCTGAATACGAATGATAAAACATACATTCAACCTGATATCAGCGTTATTTGCGACAAGTCTAAGCTGTATGACCGTGGATGTAACGGTGCACCTGACTGGATCATTGAGATCGCGTCTCTAGGTACGAAACGATTTGAATATCAATATTGCAGAATTACTGAAATAAATAAATCAATCATAACTTCAACTTATAAATCATTGTACAAAAATAGCCTGAAACCCCAGGAAAATCAACAATTTTCCAGGATTTCAGGCATTTTCTTTGGAGTGGACCTGACGGGAGTCGAACCCGTGTCCAAAAACCAATCCCCTGTCCTTCTACGAGCGTATCCTATGTTTTAACATTCCCTCTGCCAGACCTGCGTAGGCACAGTCCTGGTTTCAGTAGCTTCATCGTACGCCCACAGGCTCAAAGCTTTGCCTGCGTCGTTTCTCACATAGTCGAAGCCTGGGTCCTAAAGTGTGAGTGCTCTAGGTCAGACTGCTGCCATTAGGCAGCGTATGCTAAATTATCTTCAGCGTTTAATTTTAATTTTGGAATTTGACGCATCCCGTGCGACTCGCTTCTCCAGCTTCATGATCCCTGTCGAAACCATTACAAGCCCATAAACATATATTTCAGATACAGCCATTTCACACACCGGATATCATTTCCTGTGTATGAAAAAGACTATATCATCCATTCTTTTCCTATAAATACTTTAATACAGATTTTTTACTTTGAAATCACGCTCAGCCTCACGCCGCATATCCTTCTTTGCGATATCCTGACGCTTATCGTACTGCTTTTTACCTTTGGCAAGCGCAATGTCAACTTTTACAAGACTCCCTTTAAAGTATACCTCAACCGGCACTAAAGTATAACCCTTTTCTGCAATTTTTCCGACCAGCTTGCGGATTTCTGATTTATGCATCAAAAGCTTCTTCGGACGCAGTGGATCACGGTTGAAAATATTTCCCTTTTCATAAGGACTGACGTGCATGCCATAAATAATGACCTCACCGTTCTCGATACGGATAAAGGCTTCCTTGATGCTGCATTTCCCCATGCGCATGGACTTTACTTCGGTACCATGCAATTCAATGCCCGCCTCATAGCGCTCCTCCAAGAAAAAGTCATGGTAGGCTTTTTTGTTGTTCGCGATCAGTTTTTTTTCTGTCTTTGCCATCATGCCCTTCCTTTCTTATCCAATATCCAGCCTGTATAGTATACCCCGAAACGTAACGGAACGCAAGATGATTTTTTATTCCTCTTTGTTCCCCTGTACCACACGAAAGTCGATCGTACGCAGGATTTTGTCAGTTCCTGTCACCATGACATGTATGCGCTGTCCGAGTTTATAGCGGATGTTTGTCACTTCTCCAACCAGTTCGTAAGTACTCTCGTTATAATGGAAATAATCATCTACAAGCGTTGTCACATGTACAAGTCCTTCCACCGTATTCGGAAGCTCCACATAAAATCCCCACTCGGTCACGCCGGAGATCACACCCTCAAATACCTCTCCAATACGTTCTGACATATATTCCACTTTTTTCAGCTTATCAGTTTCACGCTCTGCCTCATCCGCACGGCGTTCCATCTCACTTGAATGTTTTGCAACCTCCGGCAAAATCTTTTCGTAATGCTCTATCTTCTTTGTATTCATCCGTCCGCGCAGATTATCTTTGATAATGCGGTGTATCTGCAGATCCGGATATCTGCGGATTGGAGATGTGAAATGGCAATAATACGGTGTAGCCAGTCCAAAATGACCGGTACTCATGGTTGTATACTTCGCCTGCTTCATGGAACGCAGTGTCAACCGGCTGATCAATGCCTCCTCCGGTGCACCGTCGATTTTTTGCAGAAGTTTTTGCAGTTCTTTCGGGTGTACTTCATCCTGTCCAATGTGGATGGAATAGCCGAAATTATTGATAAATGTCGATAACTTCTTGATTTTTTCAGTATCCGGATTATCATGTGTACGGTATACAAACGGCAGTTCCTGCCAGAAATAATCCTGTGCTACCGTCTCATTAGCGATCAACATAAAATCTTCAATGATCTTCGTTGCAACATTCCGCTCGTAAGGCTTGATCTCAACTGGTTTTCCCTTGTCATCAAGCACGATCTTCGTCTCCGGGAAATCAAAATCGATGGAACCACGCTTCATACGTTTTTTTCGTAAAATAGCAGCCAGTTCCCGCATCAGTTCAAACATTGGAACCAGTTCTTCATACTCTCTGATCTCGTTTTCATCATGATCTTCCAGAATCTTTTTTACACTGGTGTAACTCATACGGCGGTCAACTTTGATCACAGATTCCGCTATCGTGTGATCGATCACATTTCCCTTCGGATCAATTATCATCACACAACTTAAGGTCAGACGGTTCTCGCCTGCATTTAAAGAACAGATTCCATTTGACAATTTATGTGGCAGCATCGGGATCACACGGTCGACTAAATACACGGAAGTACCGCGGGACAATGCCTCCACATCCAGCGCACTGTGTTCCTGTACATAGTTCGATACATCTGCAATGTGCACGCCAAGCTTATAGTTGTCTCCCTCTTTCGTGAGTGTAATTGCATCATCAAGATCTTTTGCATCTTCTCCGTCAATCGTCACTGTCTGCCAGTCCCGGAAGTCCATACGCCCTGCCATATCCGCAGTGCTGACTTCGTTCGAGACATTCTCCACCTGATGCATGATCTTTTCTGAAAACTCTACCGGCAGATCATAAGCTTTTACAATAGACATAATATCCGTTCCCGGATCGTTGATGTGACCAATAATTTCGATCACTTTTCCTTCCGGTTTTCTACCCTCTTTGCCGTAATCGGTAATCTCAACTACAACCTTATGTCCACTGACAGCTCCCTTCGAACGCTCCTGCGGGATAAAAATATCAGAACCGAACTTTGGATTATCCGGAACGGCAAAGCCAAACGTCTTACTCTTTTCATAAGTACATACGATCCGTGTTGTACCACGGGATATAATCTTTGTGATCGTGCCTTCTTTTCGTCTGCCTGTATTTTCCGAAGTGATTGCCACCTGCACCGTATCCATATGAAAAGCACCGTGCACCTGTGACTCCGGGATAAAGATATCCTCCTCTTCTCCCTCAAGGCTGACAAATCCAAATCCCCTCGCATGTGCCATAAATGTGCCGATTAAGTATTTTCCTTCTGATTTGATATATTTTCCCTTGGAAGTCATTTCGATCCTGCCATCCATCACAAGTGCATCAAGGACTTCCTGCAGTTCACTGCGCTGTGCTTTCGGTACCGATAAAACAACCGCCATCTCCTTTGCTTTCATCGGTACATAAAGCTCATCACAGATAAACTGGTATATTGTCTTTTTCCGTTCTTCTAAAATTGTTTTCTCCATAAACCCGTCCTTTTTCTTATGAATTAAAAAATGACTGCCGCATCTGCGACAGCCATCCATTCATCTTAAAAAATACTCATATTTAATACCGCTGCAATCACGATAAACAAGATAACAAAAATTCTAGTCAGCTTTACTAACATACCTTCCATAGAACGTCCTTTGTTCTTGCCCCAGTATGTGTCTGCTGCACCTGCGATTGCTCCAAGTCCTGCGGATTTGCTTTCCTGCATTAAGATGATAACTGTCAATGCTACACTGATTATAATAAAAACTACAGTCAAAATTGTTTTTACAACTGCCACGATCGTTCCCTCCTAGGTTACAAACTCACAACTTTAGTCATTGTAACATAGACGTTTCCTTTTTTCAACCTATTTTTTTGCTTTTCCTGCTTTCTGTGATTTCTTCCGGCACAAACACTGCGTCTTCTGCCAATTCTTCCTCAATCCGCAAAAGCTGATTATACTTGCTGGTGCGCTCCGCACGGCACGGTGCACCCGTTTTGATCTGTCCGGCATTGACAGCTACTGCAAGATCTGCGATAAATGCGTCCTCCGTCTCACCGGACCGGTGTGAAATGACCGTATGATATCCGGCAGACTTTGCCATCTCGATCGCATTTAATGCCTCTGTCACGGTTCCAATCTGATTTACTTTGACAAGTACCGCGTTTGCCGCACCGAGTTTTATTCCACACTGGATCCGTTTTGGATTCGTCACAAACAGATCATCTCCGACAAGCTGAACTTTATCGCCAAGTCTCTTCGTCAGTTTCTGCCAGCCGTCCCAGTCATCCTCAAACAGCCCATCCTCGATGGAAACGATTGGAAACTGCTGCACAAGTTCCTCATACATGGCAATCATCTCCTCAGAACTTCTCACGATCTCCTGCTCATCCCCATTTTCTTTCGATTCTCCCGGAAATACATAGACACCACGCGTCTCATCATACAGTTCGCTTGCCGCAGCATCCATCGCATAGACGATATCTTCCCCAACACGGTAACCCGCTTTTTCCACTGCCTTTGAGAGATAGGAAAATGCTTCTTTTGTATCCTTAAAATCCGGTGCAAAACCTCCCTCATCCCCGACTGCCGTACTCATTCCGTTTTCATTTAAGATCTGACGCAGAAAATGATATACTTCTGCCCCCATTTTAAGCGCCTGCGAAAAGCCGCGTGCTCCGACCGGCATGATCATAAACTCCTGAAAATCAAGTGTATTTTTCGCATGGACACCGCCATTGATCACATTCATCATCGGAACCGGAAGCGTTTTGGCATTGGTTCCTCCAAGATAACGGTATAAAGGCATATCCAGTGCTTTTGCCGCCGTTTTGGCGCAGGCGAGTGATACACCTAGAATTGCATTTGCTCCGAGATTCCCCTTATTATCAGTTCCATCAAGTTCCACCATCGCCCGGTCTAACTTCGCCTGCTCTAACACATTCATTCCAAGCAGCATTTCCCGGATCTTCGTATTAACATGATCTACGACCTTCTGCACACCAAGGCCAAAATAATCCCTGTCTCCATCCCGCAGCTCGATAGCCTCAAATCTTCCCGTGCTTGCACCGGAAGGAACGGATTCTCTTGCAGTTATTTTTTTCCCGGTTGTCTCTGTCTCCGCCGTTACCTCGACCTCCACTGTCGGATTTCCTCTTGAATCTAAAATTTGTCTTGCATGCACATCTGTAATCTTAATTTTTAATGACATAAAAAATTCCCCTTTCACACAATCTTTTTCTGTAGTATGTGTAATTGGGGAATCATTTATAACTTCTTATGATAAAATATATTTCTGCAGTGTCGCGTATAAAAGCTTCGGATCGATCGGCTTTGCAAGATGCTCATTCATTCCGGCTTCTTTCGTCTGTCTTCTGTCCTCATCTCCGGCATTTGCCGTCATCGCAATGATTGGAAGATCTTTGACATCTTCTCTGTCTAAGGCGCGGATCTGTCTGGCTGCCCCGATTCCGTCTAAAACCGGCATACGAATATCCATCAATATCGCATCAAAATAATATTCCGGGGCATCTGCCACAAGTTCCACTGCTTTCTTACCATTCTCCGCTGTGACAACCTCAAACTGTTTCTTTTCCAAAAGTCCCTTTGCAACAATGACATTAAGCGGATGATCTTCAACCAGCAGAATCCGTTTTCCCTCAAAACTGATGTTCTCTGTTTTTTCCTCACGTGCTTTTTTCCGGCGGTCAAAATCAAGTTTTGCGGTCACGGTGAATATCGTTCCTTTTCCTTCCGTGCTCTCTACCACAATATCACCATCCATCATCCTTGCATAATTGCGCGCAATAGAAAGTCCCAGTCCGCTTCCTCCATAAACACGGGTATTTTCTTCATGCTCCTGTGTAAAAATATCAAATACTTTCGGTAAAAAGTCTTTTGCGATACCGATTCCATTATCAGAAACGATAGCTGTCAGCTGTACTCTTCCATCGCCTTCCTGCTCTTTGACAGAAACATGAACGTTTCCACCTTTTGGTGTAAATTTCACGGCATTGTTGATCAGGTTTACCATGATCTGTTCTAGTCTTGTGGCATCTCCGATATATACTTCCGAAATTTTTTGTTTTCTTTCAAAAGAATAACCTACGCCTGCCACGACTGCCTGCGCCTTTGCTAACATATTGACATTATCCCAGAACTTATCTCCTTCAAATGCCCGGATGGCAAGTTTCATATTACCACTCTCGATCCGTGACATATCAAGGATATCATTTAATAACGCCAGAAGATATTTCGATGCTGAATCAAGTTTCTCCGTATAATCAAGCACCTGTTCCCTGTCATCAAGCGATGACCGGATCATTGAATTTAAACCAATGATCGCATTCATAGGCGTCCGTATCTCATGACTCATTCCGGCTAAAAAGTTTGTTTTTGCCTCATTTGCAGCTTCCGCCATCGTCAGTGCTTTTGCAAGCTGCTCCTGCTTCTCTTTTTCTTCTTTCACGATGTCCTCAACATCGGAAAGCATCAAAAGCAGTGTACCTGTCTGTTCATTTAAATACATGCAGCGGATCTGTTTCTGACGATTCTTTCCATTTTTCGAACGCAGTGAAACCTCCACCATATACACATCCTGTGACTTTAAATGTTTACGGATATTTGACAGTTCCATGGCTTCTGACAACCGCTTCTTTTCTTCCGGTGTCTCCACACGGTCGATTAAACATTGCAGCTCACCTTCATAATTATCCTGTTCCATCTGTGAATCAAGAGCATACTGACCGCTTACAAATTCATCCATCTGTCCACTGCACTCATCCACTGTATAAATTTCATCATAGCCAAATGTCATGATACATTCTAAAATCTGTTTTAATTTACTCTCCCTAGTCACATCATGGTTATAGATAAATGCTATGATCTCTCCGTTTTCCGGTTTCTGTAAAAGATTTACCTCCACTCTTACCCACACATATCTGCCGTTATTCAGCTGTGCGACATATTCCTCTGAAAGACTGTTTACCCCTTCTTTGAATGCATGAAGCATTCCATCCGGTGACAACCTGCGATTCTGTTCTTCTGTCAGATATGTTTTCTTTGCATATGCATACATTCTTGAGCGAAAATCTGTGACTTTCGCATATTGTTTCTCATAACCGTCTTTCGTGCCCACCCGCATATCCTCCACGACACGCTTCGTCAGGTTCAGACGGCTTGTTGTCAGGATTTCACCGGAAACGGCATCCCGGTACATCATTTCCTCCTGATATTTCAGCTGCAGTTTTTCATGCGCAGTACGCATCTGCATTTCCATCTTTTTTGTATCGGTGATGTCGGTAAGATATTCCACATACGCCTCTCTGCCACACCAGTCGATAATCTTTCCCTTAGCGCGGTAATAACGCTCATTGATCCGTTTTTCCCGCTGCCAGATCTTATCTCTCTTAAGCTCCGCAGCCGGGCACCCCTGGCATGGAATTTTCTGCTGGTAAAATAATGTATAACAATTTTTTCCCGCATACTCCTCATTGACATGAAAGATTTCTTTTGCTTTCCGGTTTAAATACAATACCTCATACGTGCGGATATCCCTCACATATGCAGCTGTCTGGGACTCATCGAGCACACTCTGGTAAAGTTCTGTAATATCGAGCACCTTTTCTCTGTCGTCAAGTTTTTTTAATGTTTCCATACGAAACCACATAACAATGCTGCTCAGCACCATACTCATGCCAAACATCAGCAATGTGTTGATCAGATCAAGTTTTGCATATTTCCACTCTCTGACAAAACAGCTGCTGGCTGCCAATATACATGTGACTCCCGCCTGCATCAGATACATCTGGATAGGGCGCACCAGAAAGCAGAATGCAAGTCCAACCAGAAGATAATACGCCGTTGTACTTTCCTTTCCACCAAATATAATATGATTCATGGCAAAACAGGAACCTATTGCAAAGTACTCAACGGTGATCAGAACAGACAGACGAATGCCGGAATCTCTTTTCGAATAAAAGGACACAAACAGTAAAATCAGAAACATTGCTGCATATAAAATACACATGTGCTCATGATAATAGTCCGCCTGTTTTCTCCATAATATGTAAAATGCCAGCAAAAAAGACAGGCACACCATGGCAGTATTTAAGACGCAGAGCACAACTCTGTTCTCATGATCCACCTGGTGCCCGCATTCTGCCAGCACATCTGCTTTCAAAAATTTATTCAGTTTTTCTTTCCAGTTTTCACAAAACTTCATCACTCTGTCTCAATTCCCTTGGTCTTTAAGAAATCTACCCAGATATTGTATTTTGATCCATACAGATGCAGATTATCAAATGTAAGTTCCTGTTTTAATCCACCCTGATCATCGCACACAACTTCATTGACATCAATATAAAACACACGGACACCATCTGCAAGCTGCTGTATACGCTGATTTCTCGCATCAATTCCCGGATTATTAAAAATCGGATCCGAATCGGATTTTTTCTGTGTCACATGCATGATCGCCTGAACATAAATGATTGCATCCGGCTGCAGGGTTTTGAATTTTTCCACTGCATTCTGATACTCATCCATAAAACCGTCAAGCGTTCCACGTCCCATCTCATTGATACCGATCTGAAAATACACTTTTTTATACTGCTTTGCTCTCAATGCTTCCTCTAATGTCACCTTTTTCCCGTTGACCTCACAGAATGCATCTTTCCACAGATCATAGATATTCATTCCGACAGTTGCATAAAAATCAGAATGATCCAGTCCGCCATAATCATGCAGACCTACCGTCCTCGAATCTCCAATAAAAACTGCATCATCAAAATAACTGTCATCCACCTGTATAAACTTCTTTGGTTTTAAATCTGTCGTTTCCGTGTCTCCTGCAACCGCTTCCGTAGCAGTTTCTTCTGTCATTTCTGTATTTACAATGTCATCTTCCTGCTTCTTTGGCTTTTTTTGATCTGACAGAAGCTCCGGCGGCTCTTTACTCCAAGGATAAATTTTATCATGAATTCCGTCTAACACCAATACAAAATATGGAGTTTTTTTCGTATCAATCGAATAATTCTTATAGATCCCGTCTTTTTTTAAATATCCAATCAGTGAGAGAATCACCCAGCCGGCAAGCAAAAAGACCGCAACCCTGCATTTCAATATTTTTTTCACACTTATCCACCAATCCTAAAAATTAAAGTACAAAAACGGGTTATTCGTAGAAACCGCCATATAGTAAAGGCTTATGACTAACACCACAATCACCGCCAGACTTCCCAGCCATTTTTTTTCAAATACCTTATATAAAGCTGCCGGATATGGGGTGGAGAAAACTATTCCCATCAAAAACAGCGGACCGTAGTCTTTCAGATACTGGATAAAATCCATCTGTCTGACCGCCTCTCCTACACCAAAAAACGGAAACATTCTGGCATAATAGACGCCAAGCTGTCCCACATCTGCAACCGCAAACGCAACCCAGGTAAGCGGTACTACAAGTGTCAGATATACATGGGAAAGTATTTTGCTATTTTCTAAAAACTGCAGCAAAAATGCTTTTTCCAAAGCAAGCAGTAAAAGTAACGATGCACCCCAGATCAGGAAATGTCCCTCTGCTCCATGCCAGATGGCAGTCAGGCTCCATACCACGAACAAATTAAATATCGTGCGCGCTTTTCCTTTTCTATTGCCTCCAAGCGGAATATAGACATACTCCCGGAACCATCGTCCAAGCGTAATATGCCATCTTCTCCAAAATTCGGATACCGATCTTGAAATATAGGGATGTTTAAAGTTTTTCGGAAATTCAAATCCAAGCATCCGTCCCAGTCCCAATGCCATCAGAGAATAACCGGAAAAATCAAAATAAAGTTCTATCGAATATGCAAACGCTCCCATCCATGCCAACGGTGTCGAAATACTTTCAAAGCCGATTGCCTGGATGTTATTCCACAAAAGTCCAATACGGTCTGCAACGATCACCTTTGCACCAAGTCCCAGTATCAGTGTTTTTAATCCGGATTCAAACTGTTCGAAAGTAACGGTTCTGCTGCATAAATCCATACGAACCTCTGAATAGTTGATGATCGGTCCGGCAATCAGCTGTGGAAACATCGTCAGATACGTTCCAAGACGGATAAACGATTTTTCCACCGGCACTCTTCCCCGGTAAACATCGATGATATAGGCTGCAATCTGGAACGTATAAAAACTAATACCCAGCGGCAGCTTATCCATGAAACCGCTATACTTAAAAAGGAATAAAACACCAAAATCGTAACACAGTGCCACGATCAGCAAAATCAGCTGTTTTTTTCCTCTTCCCTCATAAGTATCCCGGTACATCAGCCTGCCAAAAACATAGTTGATCACCACAGAAGCAAGTAACAGCACTACATATTCTGCCTCACCTGCCGTATAAAATAAAATACTGCCCGCAAATAATACCGCATTTTTCCATTTCTGCGGTGTCATATAATATACCAGTAAAAAAACCGGCAAAAACCGGAATAAAAATTCAAAACTGCTAAATACCATCTTATCGGCTCTTTCTAATCCACATTATTTTTCAACACCGATTATTATAGCCAAAAAAAAGCCTTATAACCACCTGTTAAGCAAAGTTAGTAAATTTGTAAACTTTTTGTGATTTTTGTTACATCTAAGAAATATTTTTTAATCTCCCCGACAAAATATAATGACCCGAATACGATCGTTTTGTGTGACACATCCAGCCGGTCTGGCATCAATTCATCAAAGGATCCTAAAATTCCGGTATCACAGATTCCCTTTGCCCGGATCTTCTCCGACAGCTCCTGTGCCGTCAGTGCCCTCTCTGATTCTACCGTTACCGTCTTAAAATCCAGTGCAAGCGGCAGTAATTCTTCGATCATTTCCTCATAGTCCTTATCTGCCATAACTCCCATGACAAAATGAAATTTCTCTCCCGGGAACAAAGTGCAAAGACTTTCCGCCAGTGCTGCCACCCCATTTCCATTATGGGCACCATCCACCATAAGAAACGGATCTGTGTTTAAAATCTCCATGCGTCCTTCCCATCTTGTCTTTCTGATTCCTTCTCTGATATAGTATTCTGCCTGATTCTCTGAAATTCCTCTGTCTCTCAAAAAAATTTCTGCGGCAAGGATCGCAGCCGCTGCATTTTCATATTGGTGGACACCAAGCATTGCCATCTCAAGATTTTTGTATTTCTTATAAGAGAAATATTGTCTGCCATTTTCATAGCGGCATTCTGTCACATCGCGTATATCGGCGATCTTTGGTTCTGTAACCTCTTCTTTTTCAGCCGTTTTCAGTAAAACTTCCATTGCTTCCTGTTCCTGGCTTTCCATTACCAGTTTTGTACCTTTTTTGATAACCCCTGCTTTCTCCGCTGCGATTTTATCTAACGTATCGCCCAAAATTGCCATATGATCATACCCGATTTTCGTGATAACCGTAACCTCCGGCACACCGATTGCATTGGTCGAATCGAGTCTTCCCCCTAACCCGGTCTCTATCACGGCAGCCTGGCACTGTCTGTCCCTGTAATAGAGCAATGCCATTGCAAGACAGTAATCAAACATCGTAGGTACTGTTCCAAAGTCCTCCTCAAGCAGCATATTTCCAAGTTTTGTCACTTCTTCACGGGATATCATCTGTCCGTCCACACAGATCCGCTCTCTGAAATCAACCAGGTGCGGTGAGGTAAACATTCCGGTACGAATCCCTGCTTCCTTTAAAATTGAGCACAAAAAAGCAGAGACGGAACCTTTTCCGTTCGTCCCCGCTATATGAATCACGCTCATATCCTGCTGTGGTATTCCTAACTTTTCCAGCATCAGTGCAGATACCTCTGCCCCCGGACGATTTCCAAACCGTCTCTGATGTTCGATCCGATCTAATACTTCCTCATATGTCAGTTCTTTCATATACTGTCCTTTCCCTGACGGATGCTGCAGTCCTCATACACCGGCAGATCAGTAACTGACATTTATTTTGCTGTACTAAACTGCAATAATGACACCGCCGTCATTTGCATACATCGTGCTGACTCCCGCTGTATCCGTAACAATGATTTTTTTGAACTTTGCTAACTTTTCCAGCTTTTCCTTGACTGCTTTCGCGCGTTCCGGACAATTACAGTGTGAAATTGCAAGCACCCTGTTCTCACAGTTTTTTGTCTTTGCAAGCACATTCTGGATCATCTTATCCAATGCCTTGTTCATGCCACGCGCCTGACCAAGCTGACAAATCGATCCCTCCTCTGTGGACCCCATCACCGGCTTGATATTTAATGTATTCGCAATAAATGCCTTAAGATTTGTCAGACGGCCATTTTTACGCAAAGTTTCTAATGTTTCAAGTACAAAAAAAGTATTCATGGAGCTGATATATTTTTCAGTTGTCTCAACAACCTTCTCAAAACTCATACCTGCCTCTTCGCACTCCTGCACTTTCATGCCGATCAACGTCTCACCGATGGAAGCGGAGCGGGAATTAAATACATAAATCTTCTTCTCACCCGGATGTTCCTCTTCAAATAAATTTTTGCCAAGTTCCGCGCTGTTATAAGATCCTGAAAGTTTACCGGATAAAGTTACCACATATACATGATCGGCATCGCCTTCATAGGACTTCATATATTCATCCGGAGATGGACATGCGGACTTTGGCCCAGCTACACTCTCCTTTACCCTGCGAAGAAAATCCTTCTGGTCAAATGTCTCGTCATCGCGGATATAACATCCGTCCACCTCTAACTCTAACGACACATTCTGATAATGTCCATCCTTTTTTAAATCTTCCGGCAGTTCTCCACAACTATCAATCACGATCTTATACATTCCAGATAACCTCCATCATACACCAATTTGTTATTCAAAAGCTTTTTATATGTTATTTTTTTCCATTACATGTAGTATTTATTACTACATAACATTAGCACAAAAACTTTATTTTGTATAGAGGTTTCTAT
>ERZ1026854.993-NODE-993-length-18946-cov-10.306019_pt1 | contig 18946 bp, 21 predicted proteins | sample MGYA00380157_ERZ1026854 | MGnify/ENA primary metagenome ERZ1026854 (study PRJEB33269, sample SAMEA4719793) | human gut metagenome | biome: human-associated habitat; feature: organic feature; material: feces | place: Cameroon | collected 2013-10 ...
CGCGGCTTGACCTTTTCACCTCAACCTGTTTCTGCCTGTCATGGTGCGTTACAGCAAGCGTGATTTCAGGTGCTAATGGCTTCTGGTTGCGCTCTATACTTAACCCGCCACAGCGAAAGCTGGTAGAGCAGAAAATAGAATAAGGAGGTACGAAGGCGAGCCTGCGTATAGATTGTTGCTGCAATCTGTATACAGGCTTGTTGTCGTGCAATGAAAGAATTGGGGTTGGAATAAAGACATAGAAAAAAGTACGGAATCGTTCTGTTCAAAAAATGAATGGAACACTAACAATAAAAATGAGGATGGAATGAAAAAATGCAGTTAAATGACAAAGTGCAGCATGTGTACCTCGTGGGCGCAAAAAGCCTTGGAGCATATGGCGGCTATGAAACGTTCGTTTATAAGCTCACGGAGTACCACCAGAATAAAGAAAACATCAAATATCATGTTGCCTGTAAAGCTAATGGTGACGGCTGTATGGATGAGAGCAAGTTTGAGGGCGTGACAAAGATCAACGACCACGAATTTGAACTCCACAATGCCCATTGCTTCAAAATTGATGTTCCCCAGATTGGGCCTGCACAGGCAATTTATTATGATGTTGTTGCATTAAAGACCTGCTGCGAACATATCAAAAAAAATCATATTCCTCACCCGATTGTCTACATAATGGCATGTCGTATCGGACCTTTTGCAGCTCATTTCTACAAAGAAATTCATAAACTGGGCGGCACAGTATACCTGAATCCTGATGGACATGAGTGGATGAGGGCTCGATGGGCCGCACCGATTCGTAAGTATTGGAAAATTTCTGAACAGATGATGGTTAAATACTGTGATCTTGCTATCTGTGATTCTGTGAATATCGAGAAGTATATCCATGAGTGCTATGACGGCAAAGGAATCAAAGGCAGAAATCCCAAAACGACTTTTATTGCTTACGGTGCAGATCTGACCCTTAGCAAGCTGTCTGACGATGATGAGAAACTGCTGAGTTGGTATAAAGAAAAAGGGTTGACTAAAAAGGGCTATTACCTTGTTGTAGGTCGCTTTGTGCCGGAGAACTCCTTTGAAGTTATGATCCGAGAGTTTATGAAGAGTAAGAGCAAGAAAGACTTTGCCATCATCACCAATGTGAATGATAAGTTCCTGAATGAATTGGAGAAAAAACTGCATTTCAAGAACGATAAAAGAATTAAGTTTGTTGGCACTGTTTACAATCAGGAACTACTGAAGAAGATTAGAGAAAATGCTTATGCGTATTTCCACGGTCACACAGTTGGCGGTACCAACCCCTCGCTGATTGAAGCCCTTGGAAGTACCGATTTGAACTTATTGGTTGATGTTGGGTTTAACGAAGAGGTCGCGGAGGATTGTGCTTTGTATTGGAGCCGCAAACCGGGTAGCCTTGCAAAGCTGATTGACAAGGCAGACCGAATGAGCGCAGATGAAATTGCAGAGATGGGCCGAAGAGCTAAGAAACGTGTGGCGGAAGAGTACACATGGGATAAGATTTGCGGACAATATGAGAATGTGTTTATAGAGGGGAAAAATAGAACATGAAAAACTCAGTCAAAAATTCATTTTCAAAAGAGCTTAAGATCAATAGAATACGGAATGTCCTATTGAATACAATCTACATTTTAAAAGGTGGATACTGGAGAGCGGAATATTTGCGTAAAAATAATGTGTTTCACTCTTTTGGAGAAAAAGGATATTACCATCCAAGAAAATTTCCAACGGATGCGTTTCTGGTTGATATTGGTAACAATGTGTGCATTGCGGCTGGAGTTGAGTTTATTACGCATGATGTATTTAGTATTATGTTTACCAATATGAGCGGGGGGGGGTACAACGGTACCTTTGCGCCTATAAAAATAGGTGACAATGTTTGTATTGGAAAGAATGCAATGATAATGCCAGGAGTTAGGGTTGGAAATGAATGCGTAATTGCAGCGGGAGCTATTGTGACGAAAGATGTTCCAAGTGGAACGATTGTTGGGGGAAATCCAGCAAAAGTAATTGGAAAAACAGAAGAGCTTATGGCAAAAAGAAAAAACCAACCGTCGGTTCCATGGAATGCAACTAGAGAAGAATACGAGGCTATGTTTATCAAATGGTAATAAATGAGGAAAACCAACCATGAAAATATTGGCAATACATAATTTCCATAGAAAAGGTTCGGCAAGCGGAGATGACCAAGTTTTTAAGAGTGAAACTGCATTGCTGGAAAGCCATGGAAATCAAGTGATTCGATATACGGTTTCCAATGATGAATTCGATAATGCCGGAGTCATTGGCAAACTATCTGCAACATTTGGGATGTTATGGAGTTCAAAAAATTATAAGGCTGTACAGCAGTTAATCCAAAAGGAAAAGCCAGATATTGTACATGTCCATACCTTTTTTCCGCTACTATCACCGTCAATTCTTTATGCCGCAAAACGGAGTGGTGCCAAAGTTGTAGCAACACTACACGACACTCGTTTTGTTTGCCCATGCTCAACATCATTGCGAGGAACAGAACTTTGCAATGAATGCGGTGATGGAAAGTATTTCCGTATGTGCAAATATGGATGCTTTAAAAACTCCAGGTTGCAGAGTTTTATCGTAGCGGGAATTTTTACATATCATCGGATAAGAAAAAGTTTTTATCAGCAAATCGACCGCTATATTTGTCTGAATGAAAACCAAATTAGACTTCTTACTAATATCGGATTTGATAAGGATAAAATCACCAAGAAATACAATTTTGTACCAGATGCAGAAGCGAATCTTAAGGCAGTGAAAGTAGATGGCCTGCCGGAACGATATGCTGTTTTTTATGGTCGTATTGGTGAGGAAAAAGGTATTAGAATCCTGATGAAGATTTGGGATGAACTACCGGATATTCCACTGGTCGTAATGGGAGGAGGCCCACTAGAAGAAGAGTTTAGACAGTGGGCAGACGGACACGATAATGTTTATTTTCTTGGATATACGCAGCACGATAAATGCCTATCAATTGTGAAAGGCGGAGAATTTGTGGTTTTCCCGTCCATTTGGTATGAAGGATGCTCTATGGTCGAAATTGAAACGGAAAGCCTTGGAAAAGGGTTGATAGCAACTGATCTGGGCTTTTCAACAGAAGCAATCGAAGATGGGAAAAATGGCTACAAAGTAAAGTTGGGAAATATCGAGGGCTTCCAAAAGTGTATTACGGAACTCTGGAGTAAACCAGAACTGGCTTCTGAAATTGGACGGAATGCGCGATTGGATTATGAGCAGAAATATAAGCCGGAAGATAATTATGAACAGCTGATGGGCATTTATAAAAAAACAATGGAGCGGTAAATATGGATTCGAGAATCAGCACAATTGACAAAATTACGATTTTATATCGTACAGGAATCAAATTTTTGAGGGGGGGTACGCAGAATCTTTCTTAAAGAATCGCATGGAATGCTTCTTGTAGGAAAGAACGTGCAGATTACTCACGGAAAACATATTCGCTGTGGAAAGAATGTTAAGTTTGAAGATTTCTCTGAGATTCATGGGTTGTGCTCTGATGGCTTGAATTTCGGAGATTATGTAACTATAAGCCGAGGAGTTATGATCCGTCCGTCTAGCTATTATGGTGGTGATTACGGAACAGGTCTGACGATGGGAGAACACAGTTCTATTGGACCATATGGATATATAGGCTGTTCTGGAAAAATCACTATCGGTAAGAATGTGATGTTCGGCCCTAAATGTAGCTTGTTTGCAGAAAATCATGTGTTCTCTGATACAGAGTGCAGCATCAAAAGCCAGGGAGTTCAGCAAAAAGGAATTACTGTTGAGGATGATTGCTGGATTGGAAGCAATGTAACAATCCTGGACGGTGTAACGATTGGAAAAGGTTCTGTAATAGGCGCAGGAACACTGGTGACTAAAGACATCCCGGCTGGTAGTGTTGTTGTTGATAAGAGAGAAAAATATATGAGGAAAAGGCAATAATGAAATTTGCTTATTTAATTATAGCGCATACGAGATTTGACCAAGTGGCAAAGTTATTAGAGCTACTTGATGATGAAAGAAATGACATTTATATCCATATAGATCAAAAGGTTTCAGATGCAGTTGATATATTTCAAAAAACGCTGAAACCTGCTGCGCAGAAATCAAAACTTTATTTTGTTAAGCAGCACAATGTAATGTGGGGGGGGGAGAGCCAAATTGAAACTGAGTTGGAACTTTTAAGAGCAGCCACAAAAAGAAAATATGATTACTACCACCTGATTTCAGGAATGGATCTTCCATTAAAGACGCAAAATGAAATACATAAATTCTTTGAAAAACATACTGGAAAAGAATTCATTCACTTTGGCTCTAATGAAGATGCAAGGAAACGATGCCAATACTACTGGCTTTACCAAGAAACGTTGGGAAGTGTAGCAAATGCGGGAGTTTCCAAAAAAGTATGTAACAAATTACGAACGCTTAGCATTTTTGCTCAGAAATTGCTTGGTATAGACCGAGTAAAAAAATACGGTATATACGAAAATATCGCAATCGGTAGTAATTGGTTTAGTATTACAGATTTATTGGCTCGTTATGTTGTATCTAAGGAACAAGAAATTTTGAAATGTTATAAAAATACATATTGCTGTGATGAGGTCTTTTTGCAAACGCTTGTCAAGAATAGCCCATATAAGAATAATCTCTATTCTTATGCTGTAGATGACTATCATGCGAATATGCGTGATATAGATTGGAAAAGAGGAAGACCTTATACATGGAGAAATACGGACTTTGATGAACTTATGAAATCGAATTATTTATTTGCGAGAAAATTTGATGAGCAAATAGATAATCAAATAATTGATAGAATTTATATGAGGTTAAAAAGCAAATGATTATCACACAAACCCCATTCCGCATGTCCTTTTTTGGAGGCGGGACGGATATGGAAAGTTTTTTTAGAGAGAATGGAGGTGCAGTTCTCTCTACAACATTTGATAAATATTGCTATGTCAATGTGCGCCATCTGCCACGCTTTTTTGATTATTCCACGGAATTGTCTTATTCAAAGACTGAACGTGTAACCTGCATTGAGGATATCCAGCACCCAGCGATTCGTAACGCAATGAAAATGCTGGATATGCACGAAATTCGTCTTACATATGAAGCAGATTTGCCGGCGCGTTCTGGGTTGGGTACATCAAGTTCTTTCGCCGTTGGAATGTTGAATGCTTTTTATGCACTGAAAGGCAGATATGCTGATAAGAAAAAATTAGCAAATGAAGCAATTTATCTGGAGCGAAATCTGTGTCAGGAAGCAGGCGGCTGGCAGGATCAGATTGCAGCATCCTTTGGCGGCTTTAACCGTATTAACTTTAATGCAGATGGCTATGAAGTGCTACCGGTGATCATTGCCCCGGATCGAAAAAAACAGCTGAACAAAAACCTGATGATGTTCTTTACTGGATTCACTCGGTTCTCTTCGGATGTGCAGAAAGCGAATGCTACAGGGAAAACGGATAAAACAGCACAACTGAAAGAAATGTTGGCTTTGGTTGATGAAGCAGAAAAAGTGCTTGTAAACAAAGAACGGGATTTAGACGATTTTGGTAGGATGCTGGATCACACATGGAAGCTGAAACGTCAGACGGGATCTGCGGTATCTACAAACAGCATAGATGAACTCTATGCCAAAGGAATTGCAGCAGGTGCATTGGGCGGAAAACTGCTTGGCGCAGGCGGCGGTGGCTTTCTTGTGTTTTATGTGCAGCCGGAACGACAGGATGCTGTTCGTTGGGCAATGCGGGATCTCTTATATATTCCATTTCAGTTTGAAGATGGTGGTACACGGGTAATTCATTATACCCCGGAAGACTATGTACCAAAGGATTGAGTGTATGAAAGTTGTAATTATGGCAGGCGGAAAAGGAACTCGCATTTCCTCTGTTGCAAGCGATATTCCAAAACCGATGATAAAGGTTGAGGGCGTCCCTGTGCTGGAGCGAGAGATTGAATGTCTCAAAGACCAGGGGTTTGATGACATTATTATGACAGTAAGCCATCTGGGAAATATCATCATGGATTACTTTGGGGATGGTTCTGGAAACTCTCCGGCAACAGGAAAGCCATTTGGGGTACATATTGAGTACTATTTTGAAAAAGAGCCGCTCGGCAATGCAGGCGCACTGTTCAAAATTAAGGATAAACTGACATCGGACTTTCTCCTCTTAAATGCTGATGCGATGTTTGATGTGGATTTCAACCGCTTTGTTGCTTTCCATCGGAAACACGATGGGCTAGTCACACTCTTTACACACCCGAATAGCCATCCATACGACAGTGGATTGATTATTGCAAATAAAGACGGCTCTGTCGAAAAATGGCTGGCAAAGGAAGATGAACGGCCACAGTATTATAGAAATCGAGTGAATGCAGGCTTACATGTTATCAATCCTAAAGTGCTGGAGCTTGTTGGCATCAATGCTGACGAGGTGGGTAAGATTGGCGCAAATGGTAAACCTGTAAAGGTCGATTTGGATCGTCAGTTATTAAAACCACTGGCGGGAACAGGAAAGATGTTCTGTTATGACAGTCCCGAATATGTCAAGGACATGGGGACACCGGAACGGTACTATTCCGTTTGTAAAGACTGTAAGGAAGGTAAAATTTCGGCTAAAAACCTGAAAAATAAGCAAAAAGCAATCTTCCTTGACAGGGATGGAACTATTAACAAGTATGTTGGATTCCTCAGAAACATAGACGACTTTGAGTTGATTGATGGTGTTGCTGAAGCAATTCGTAAGATCAATGAATCTGGCTATCTTGCTATTGTTACTACAAATCAACCTGTTATTGCCCGTGGAGAAGTATCTTTTGAAGAATTAGAAGAAATCCACAATAAGATGGAAACACTTCTGGGCAAAGAAGGGGCCTATCTGGATGCAATCTATTACTGCCCACATCATCCGCATAAAGGATATGAGGGAGAACGGCCAGAGTTGAAGATTGAATGTGATTGTCGGAAACCAAAGCCCGGAATGCTGTTAAATGCAGCAGCAGATTTCAACATTGATCTTTCTCAGTCATGGATGGTTGGTGACGGAGAAAATGATGTGAAAGCGGGCTTGAATGCTGGCTGCAAAACTGCATTGATTGGACAAGACAAAGAAAATATAGGGCAACTTGTTTCAGAAATATCACTGCTCGGATTTGTGAAAAATAATTTGCAGTAAAAAAGTTGTGAGGGAAAATGGAAAATCGTGTTGAAAAACAGTTGGAAATTTTGGTAAATCGCTATCCGGAACTTTCAACAGTAAAAAAAGAAATTTCTGAGGCATATCAGATTTTGGAAAGCTGCTATACAAAAAGGGGAAAACTCCTGATTGCAGGAAATGGCGGTTCTGCTGCGGATGCAGAACACATTGTAGGCGAATTGATGAAAGGCTTTAAGCTGCCAAGAAAATCGGATGCTGAGTTTGCAGAGAAACTTGTTGCTGAAAATAAGGAACTAGGTTCTGTTTTAGCTGAGAGCCTGCAGGGAGCACTGCCAGCCATTGCTTTGGATGGGCATCCGGCTCTTTCTACCGCTTACATGAACGACTGCGAACCTTTGCTTTGCTTTGCACAGCAAGTCAATGGCTATGGCAAAGCGGAAGATGTGTTTTTGGGAATTTCCACAAGCGGAAACAGCAAAAACGTGCTTTATGCAGCAACGACAGCTCATGCAAAAGGCATGAAAGTCATTGGCCTTACGGGAGCAAAGAGCAGCAAATTGGAACAGATGAGTGATGTGTGTATTAAGGTTCCTCAAACAGAAACCTACATGATTCAGGAACTGCATCTGCCAGTGTATCACTGCTTATGTTTGATGTTGGAAGAAAAGTTCTTTGGGGAAGGAAAAAAATAATGAGAGCAGTATTTATATCACAAGCGGTTTTGAACAAAAATAATGGTGGCGGACAATTTGTAAGAAGTTTGACTGGACTGTTGAAAAAAGCAATTGGGGCAGATAACTTAACAGTTATTTCGTTGCCAGACCAGAATGATACCGCTCGGCATAGTCGGGTTGAAAAAAATTTAATCATTTATGAGGCTAACCCTACTAAAATACAAATGGCTAGAAATGTATTATCTGGTTGTCCTAAATGGGTCAGTACAGACATTTTTGATAAGATTATAGAATATATTAAGAGCGAGAAGTTTGACTTCGTCTTTCTTGGCTTTTCTACATATGAGTATCTGATAAAGAAAATTAAAAAAGAAACCGGACTGCCTGTTTTTGTTATGTATCAAGGTGTGACACCAAATACCAAGAAATCCAGACTGGTAGGGGCATCTTTGATTCAGAAAATTAAAGCCTTCCCATCATACCGGATGGTTTTAAAGAGAGAGCGCACAAATGCGATGCTCGCTGATTGTAACATCGTTCATAATAAGAGGGAGAGGGATGCTTTTTACTATTACTATAAAAAAGAACCGGAAATGTATTTGCCAGTATTTATAGCTGACAAGTTTAGCGATAATAAAGGAGAAAATCCGGGCTATCGTGATTTCTCGCTTCTTTTCATAGGCAGCAATTTTGGCCCTAATTTATCGGGACTCAAATGGTTTGCTGAAAACGTGATGAGCCAACTGCCTGAAGGAATTAGTCTATACGTTGTGGGCCAAGGAATGAAAGTGCTTGAAGAAGAGCCAACGTATCAAAAAAATAATATTCACATTATCGGAGAAGTTGAAGATTTAGCACCATGGTATTATCATGCAGACTTGGTTGTGGAGCCCATCTTTGAAGGTGATGGAATGAAGACAAAGACCGTTGAGGCAATGATGTTCGGTAAAACCATTCTTGGCTCTGACGAGGCATTTTGTGGCTATGAAGGGCTAAATAATTATTTATGTAATACTGCAGATGAATTTGTCAATCGGATTAACTGCTATAAGAAGAATGGCGTAGAAAAATTTAATGATGAAATTAGAAGTATCTATTTGGATAAATACTCGGAAGATGCCGTTTTGAGCACAATGAAAGAGGCAATAAAAAAATATGTCGGGAATTAATAGGACAACAGAACTTATAAAAGAGTTTGGATTCTCAGTGACGTTTGCAAAGCTGTTTCAGACATGCACTAGACAGATTCCGGGCGTACAAGATATTGCTGGGAAAATTAAGTATGCTGCTATAACGAAATTTCTTTATAAGGAAAATAAAGACATTATAGAAAAATATAACAGAGAATCCCACGAATCAACTTCTAAAATTGAAAATGGTACTGTGTGGGTGCTGTGGTGGCAAGGAATTGACAAGGCACCAGACATTGTAAAAATTTGCATACAGAGCATAAGAAAAAATATCGGGGACAGAAATCTTATTATTCTCGATGAAAGTAACTTTAGAGACTATACAAATCTTAATCCAAAATATGAGAAGCTGTTAAAAGAGGAAGTAATAAGTAAAACTCAATTTTCTGATTTGCTTCGTTTGAATCTTTTGTATAACCGGGGGGGAATATGGCTTGACTCAACGTATCTTCTGACAGGAAAACTTCCAAACTATATTAGTGATCTGCATTTTTTCACGATTAGGCACGGAATGAATAAAGAATATCCAATGAGCAAAGGATTGTGGACTAGCTCGGCGTTGGGCGTTGCGGCATGTGCTGATGAAATAAAATTATTCATAGATATCTATGATAATTATTTTGAAGAACATAATGTACTTGTTGACTACCTTCTTACCGATTATGTTTTTGCTGTCTGCTGTGATCATTGCGCAACTATAAGGGAGATGTTCACTAACGTTCCACCCAATAATGAACGAGTTAATGATTTGCTGGGAGTAATGAATAAACCATATTCTAAAGAACTTGTTGGTGCAGTAACAGGAAAAACAGTAATGAATAAATGTAATCGGAGATTTCCTTTTCAAGAGAGCATTTCAGGTATGGAAACAGTTTATGGACATTTCCGAAATATGTATTTATGAGGAAAGTATGAAAATTGCGTTTGTTATTTTGAATTACAACACCTTTCAGGAAACGAAAGAGTGTATATTATCCATTGAAAATAAAATTGATACACAAGACTATAGAATTATAATAGTTGACAATCAATCAAAGGATGACTCTGCAGATAAAGTAGCAAAGTTTATTCAACAAAGAGAAAAAGCAGTGCTAATACGGAATGCAGAAAATTTAGGCTTTGCAAAGGGAAACAATGTAGGCATAGCGTATGCAAACAAGAATTTTAAGCCGGAATATATGGTTGTCTTGAATAGTGATACGGAATTGATACAGGACAACTTAGTGGAAACACTGGATAAAGAGTATAAAAAGAGTGGTTTTGCATTACTGGGGCCACTGATTCTGACGGCTGATGGACGGTGCGATAACAGCCCTCATTTTCCTCCCACGATTGATCATGTCCGAGCAGAGTTGAGGACATTTGAAAAGGAAGAGAGCATTATAAGATATGGGCTATATCGGCCCTATTGTGGAATTTGCTTATTTAAAAACCTAATTCAGAAAAAAGTGCTTAAACGAGATGTTCCGATTCATCGGAACATGGAGTTTCATCTATATCAAAAACAAGTCGTTTTGCAAGGTTGCTTTATTGTTTTTTCTGAGAAAGCATTTAACTATGTTAAAGGTTTTGACGATAGGACATTCTTATATTATGAGGAACCAATACTTTATTTGAATCTGATGAAACATGACTTGGTTACGGTATATGATCCTGAAATTGTAATCTACCATAAAGACGGTCGCTCAACAAATACAGTTGAAAAAAAAGGCCGCGATAAACTGCTGTTTATAAATAGATGCTATCAACAATCTGCAAATATATTATTAGACATGTTAAAAGAAACCTATAAGGAGGAGCGCTAATGGTAATAAAATATAATCGAGAAACTCTTCCGTATAGAATCCTTTTGGCTATAATTTTAATAGTTGAGATGCATTATTTTAGTCTGTTCACACTTCCAAAAGGATTGGAATTTATAATTTATACTAATAAATCAAAGTGGATTGGGGCTTTATCGGTTATAGTTGCATTTGTTTGCTCTAAAAACCATAGGGCTGTATTGGCTAAATACACAAAGTTCCTAAAAAAATATTTTGCTGTAGTGATTTTTTCAATTGTATGTATATCTCTTTATACTATAATAAGGTATCCACTAAATCCATTAATAACTACATATGGATTCGCAAGCTACTATTTGTATTCTTTTTTGGCAATTCCGATTCTATATATTTTTTCTGTGGAAAATGGATATGAAAGTTTGTTTGAATTGTTTAATTTTATCGCAGTTGTTATGTATATAGTAACAATAATTCAGGGAATTGCGTACATAAAAACAGGAAGTCTTTTATTCAATGCATCGTCTGATTTGATTTCGGGTGGAATGATAAGAGATGGAAAGGTAAGGTTTAATTCAGGAGCACTTGCATTTCTTATGATCATATATAATTTCTATAAGTTATATAATTATAGAAATATGAAAAAGAGCAAGAAACTGATTCCGATTATTTCGATTGCACTAGGAATGCTTTCGATTTACTTTACAGGAAATTCTAGAATCATGATTTTGACATTACTGGCATCTTTAGGAATACTCATTTTGCTTGGCGATGGGTCCTCGAAAAAGAAAATTATTGCATTACTTGCAATTCTTGTTGGTATTATTATCCTTTTTGGGAGTGGCATTGTTACAAAATTTTTGAATAGTTTTTCTTCTACAGGTGAATTTGGTGGAAGCAGCATAGCGCGCTTAGGAGCATATAAGTATTATTGGAAATGTTTTTTAGAAAATCCGATTTTTGCCAATGGATTTGTCGGAGATGAAAATTATTATGATATCGTTCATGGCGCATCAGGAATATACTATCAAACCGTGTATGTTAGATTCTTCTATGACGATGTTGGAATAGTAGGGCAACTGGCTTTATTAGGTATCTTTATTATTGGTATATATATATGGCCTGTTTTAAGAATGATAAAAATTGCTTTCAAAACATGCAAAAATAGATTCACTTCAGATGGAAAATTTATTATGGCATTGGTTTGTTATATTTTGTGTACAACACCTACACTTATTATAATGGATTCGAGTCGAGTAATTGCGTTTCCTATCATTTTAGCAATTACTGAATTCTCCTTTGCAAAGTCCTTAGAAAGAGAAGGAAGCTGTTGAAAGTGCTTCCCAAAAGTTGAAAAAATTGCCCGTGATAGGAAGAAATTTCTACTGGAATGATTAAAATAGAAATTGGGAGGTAAGGTGTAAATTGTTTAGTAAAGTCATATCTATTTTAGTTGTGCTATATCTATTGGACCATTTAATTACATTTCTATATTGTAAATTACAAGTGCATAAAGACAAAAAATATGGAGATTTGATGAGCGATAAGCCGCAGTATACAAATGCGGAGGTAATGAGTTATGGATTTCCTAAAAAGCAAATTAAAGCATTGTTTCATTTATATAAGGGCTGGATTAGATACAAATTGAATTTGTTGGGAAGGATTCCTTGCCATGCATATAGAAACTGGATATTAAGACATATATATCTTATGAAAATTGATAAGAGAGTTGTCATTTATGGAGGGTTTGAAATTCGTTTTCCATGGAAAATAGAAGTTGGAGAAGGAACAATTATTGGAGATGAGTGTAAACTAGATGGCCGGAATGGACTTAAAATTGGTAGAAATGTGAATTTTTCTACTGGAGCATGGATATGGACAGAACAGCATGATATTAATGATGCGATGTTTGGGTCAAATAATTCGGGCGGGCCTGTTGAAATAGGAGATCGTGCGTGGATATCAAGTCGCTCGGTTATTCTTCCACATAACACAATTGGCGAAGGTGCAGTAGTTGCAGCAGGAGCTGTTGTTACAAAGTCTGTGCCTGCATATACAATAGTAGGGGGGGTGCCAGCGAAGATAATTGGTCAACGTAGCCACACCTTAAACTATGAATTTTCTGGTATTCATGAGGCCTTTTGGTAAGAAAGAATAGTGGGATATGTTAAAAAATAAAAGCCAATCATTAGGAATAAATGCACTTCTGAATGCAATCAGAAGTGCATTGTCTGTTGTTTTTCCTTTGATCACTTATCCATATGCATTTCGAGTTTTACATGCAGAGGGTATTGGAAAAGTCAATTATGCGCTTTCAATTATCGGATATTTTAGCTTAATTGCAGCATTAGGTATATCAACCTATGCTGTAAGGGAAGGAGCAAAACTCAGAAAAAACAAAGAAAAATTAATTGAATTTTGCAACCAGATTTTTAGCATCAATATACTTACATCAATTATGGCATATGTGTTGCTCTTTTTCTGTGTTTGCAATATACAAGCTTTAAGAGAATACGAGCAACTCATTATTCTGCTAAGCCTTTCTATTGGATTCTCCACTCTAGGAGTAGAATGGATAAATACTGTTTATGAAGACTTTTTATATGTTACAATTAGAAGTATCGTGATTTATATACTGACATTGGTTCTGCTCTTTGTTTTGGTCAAGGATCAAAATGATGTTTTGCAATATGCGCTATTGACAGTTACGAATAGTGGATTGATTTGTATATCAAATTGGTTATATTGTAGACGGTATGTAAAAGTAAGGCTAACAAAGCGTATTGAATTAAAAAAGCATATAAAGCCTATTCTAACGATTTTTGCAAACTCGGTAGCTACAACAATATATGTAAATGCCGATACTACTATGATAGGTTTGCTTTCTGGTGACTATTATGTGGGACTATATTCGCTTGCAGTAAAAATTTATAATGTAATTAAAACAATGCTTGCGGCAATTTATTCTGTTGCGATACCAAGAATATCTTTTTTTGCTGGACAAAATGATAAAGAAAAAGTTAAACAGGTGTTTACATCGGTTTGTGCAGCCTTAACAATTATATTATTGCCAGCAGGTGTAGGATTGGCTACGATTTCAAAAGAAGTTGTTATAATAATGGGAGGAACCGAATATTTGGATTCTGCCCTTACGCTTCAGATTTTGTCATTTAGTTTGATAGGTGCAGTCTTTGGAGGCTTGTTTACATATTGCTTGAATATTCCTCTCGGTAGAGAGAAAATAAATGTTAAGGCAACAACAATAAGCGCATTGGTAAATGTTGGATTGAATGTTATTATTATTCCTATATTTAAACACAATGGAGCAGCTTTTACTACGGCATTGGCAGAGTTTTTAGTTTTGTTTTATTGCTGGGTTTCTTGTAAAGATCTTGATGATTACATAGATGTAAATTTATTTAAGAAAAATCTGTTTCAGTCTTTCGTTGGATGCATAACAATATTTATTGTTTCTTTGATAGTAAAGCACTATTGGGATGGAGTTTTAGTGAGAGTTGCTCTTGTAATTGCACTTAGTGTTATTCTCTATGGATTGGAATTGGTATTGATGAAAAATGAAATAGTGATACAGATATTACAGAAGCTACGAAAATAAATATAGGTGGAGTATGGAAAGAAAATCAAATATTGAATTGCTTAGAATTGTTGCAATGTTCATGATTGTAGGAAGCCATTTAGCTTGCCATGGAGTTCAATCCCAATTGCTTGGAAACAATACATATCAAATTTGGAATGACGGTTCTGAAATTAATAAGATTTTTGTGTCTTTTTTGAATCCTGGGGGGGGGGTAGGAGTTGCTCTTTTCTTTATTATAACAGGATATTTTCAGGTTAATAAGGAAAAGGTAACGGTTAAAAAGGTAGCTCTAGAAACAATTCTATACGGATGGAGCATTTCACTTTTGTGGATTGTTGCAACTATTATGGGACTGACAAGAAAGGCAGAAACACATGTTTCTTTGTTGGTTCTTCTTAAGCAATTTTTTAATCCACTTTTAAGTGGAGCATGGTGGTTTGTCACAGTATATGTTATTGTGCTATTCAATTCACCAGTAATCAATAAGATCATAAAGAATATGAGCAAAAGAAGCTTCTCTGTTGCTCTTATTCTAATGTGGATGATTGGTTATACTTTACCATGCTTTGAAGAAGCTGCTTATTTTGAAATCTATAGAGGTGTATTCTTTTACTGCGTAGGTGCTTATATAAAACAATCTGGTAAATGTGACATTAAAGTGGATAAAAGGGCTCCTTATATTTTGACTTTTATAGTTGCTTGGATTATGGGCACTGTATTGTATCATATTTATGGATATACTTGTTTACTTACTGAAAGTAAAACGGCCATTTTTGTTGGGAAAATTTGCATGACAGGGTTTCATGCGACGGTTGTTCCGATTTGTTCGATTTCATTATTTGCCCTTTTTGCAAGGATGAAGATCGCAGTGAATCATATGATAAATGGTATGGCCAACACTGTATTTGCATCATATTTGATTTCCGACTCGGGCTTAGTTCGGGATTATTTGTGGCATGATTTACTTCACATTGATGATTTTTGGTATCAGAAGAGTTTCTTTCCGCTATTTGCTATAGGATGTGTTGCTTTGACAATGCTTATTTGTACCTTGATTGATTTACTTAGAATTAAATGGATTGAACCTATTTATTTAAATCAACTAAGTAAGGTGGAAAATTTAAAAATGCGATTTGATGGCCAGTGAAAATTGAGTATGTAAGATATTATCAAAAAATCCAAATGCCTATAAAAAGACGGACAGAGGACTCGTTTATAATCATTTTGTACAGAACAAGACTTAATCCGTTTTTTCAGGGGGAGGAAAAAATAACTACTTCTTGAGAATTTGAGTAAGAGGTGATATACTAAAACTACTATAATTTTCTGGAGGTTTTTATTATGCCCAGAACAAAAGATAGTAAGAATAAGCCAAAAACTGTGACCGCCGATTTCGCATCGCAAATTGCAGAAAAGCAGTCCGCAAGGGAAGCGCTCTCTGCTGAAATCGCATCCATCGCCGCCAACATTGATTCTCTGAAAGCCGACCTGAAAGAGAAGAAAGCATCGCTGAAAGTCATTGACAAGGAAGTTGTCAAGCTGGAAGTCAAAAAGGAAAAGGCGGATGCCAAAGCAGCAGAAGAAGCGAAAAAGGCAGAGGCGGAATCCGTTCTGAAAAAGTTGCTTGCCGAAGGCATGAGTGCCGATGAAATCCTCGCAAAACTGAAATAACAGCAAAGCCCCCGATGAACAGATATACTGCCTGTTCATCGGGGGCAATCTTATTTTTATAAGAAATATTACCTAAACTGCCTGCGGCACATCAAACCGAAAATGTGCCGGGAGGTGGAAGCCCTCAATAAATGCATGGTGCTGGTTGTAGTAGTGGCGGAGATCATATCCCATGCGGTACAGTTCCAGCAACTTGACCAGAACCAGATTGGGATGAATCCGCTTCAGGGTCGCAATCTGCGCAGCATCCAAGCTACGCTTTGTGAGGTTATAAATCTCGTTGCTGTCTAGCATCAGGTGAGAGGTGAAGGCATTCTGCTCATGCAAGATGATGTGCTTGTCCTCGATTGCGATGAATTTTTTCACAGAGTTCAGACCGGAGTGCTCCAGATAATGTCCGACGGCATACCCACACACCATCTGCTTTGTGTACTTGTCAAGGCGCTGGTTAATAAAGACCATGTGGTTCTGCCACTGGAAAGCAAATAGTCCAAGCAGGTCATGGAAACAGTCGGTTTCGCTGATCTCCATACCGACATGCAAGGCAATCTTTTTGATGTTTCTTGTTCCTAAATTCTGAACGAGATCGTTGGCCTGCTGATGAATTAAAAGTGAATCCATACAAAACTCCTTTCGAGGAATCTGTTACAGTGGGCAGCAGATAGGTCATTCGGTCTGGCCGCTTTGGGTGTGGGTTCTTTCCGCTTCTTTTCTTAGTTTCTCTTCCTTTTGTTTGAAATAGGCTTTCTGCATTACAATCATAATGCCGTCCATATCCTCATCGGATAGTTCCCCGGATGCGAACAGTTCGGACAGGTCCAGCGCAAGCTGCTGGGCTTCCATTCGTCCGCGCTTTCCGAAAACTTCTCCGGCCTTGGCGATGAACTCATCAGAAGAAGTGTTCTCGGTATACAGGTAATTGAGTGGGACCTGAAAGATTTCAGACAGCTTCTGGTAGATTTCTCGCTTTTTGGGATAACGATCTTCCTTCTCATATCCAGCAATCGTTCGGGTAGTGACACCCAACATTTTTGCTAGTTCCACCTTGGTGTAGCCATTTTTTTTCCGCAAATCATAGAGCTTTTCTCCAAATTTCATGTAATTGCATACCTTTCTGGTGTGGTGTGTGTTTCATCAGAGCGTTGGGGATATGCAGCGGAATCTCAGTTAATGATTGTAGAAAGTAAGTTTCCAACTGATTCTTGACAAGATGCCGTCAAATGCATATAATATCTATATTCTGACTTTAATATTCGTATTATATCTGAAAAAGTCAGGAATTGCAAGTCGAAAGGAGAATGTTTATACAGAACATATAGGAAAGTTAAGTTCCGAAAAAGTCATACAATAGAGAAAAAGAGAAACGAAACCAATAAAAGGAGGATGCAGTTTGGACAAAGAGCAGTTTGTTGTCCGCACCGATGGTGGAGTGCGGATCGGAACCAGTGGAATGATTGATGGCAAGGTCGTACTCCATGTGAAGCAAGGAAAGAAACAGGATTGCATCCTGCTGGAACGGCTGATAGAGAAAATTCATCATGCGGCTGCAAATGATACAGCCTTCAGCGATGAAGTAAGATGGTAACAGGCAGTAGATGTGCTGTTGTGGAAAGCTAGGTGGGCACCGTGCGTAGCTGACCAGTTCCGCAAGACGGCATCTATGTCACAAGAGAATAAAACTGTTTGATAAGAGCGATACCGCATGACGAGTATAGGCCGGGACAGAATGAGCGAATGCAGCGCAGTAGTGCGCCTGCAAGTAGTTCATCCTGTTCCGGCTTTTTTATTTTTCAAAATTTTTTGAAAAACTGTATTCCAAAATGTCTTTGCGGATTCCTATTAGTATAGGGACTTCAAACAAATAGAAAGCAGCAAGAGGAATCTTAGATTCCCGTTCAAAAAAAACGGGTGAATCTGAGACGATTTTTGCTGCTTTTTTCAGTTCACCCGGAGCCGGAAGGCAGAAAGGTGGACAAAATGCTTACATTGAAAAAGGTCAAGGAAATGGTAAAAGCACCTGTACACACCAAGCGCGTACCCTCTCCGAAGGCGCTTTTGGAAGAAGGCCGGATTTTTCTGCGTAAAGAATTTGAGCATGGCAGTCATCTGACACTCTATCACAACGGCTATGTTTGGTTTTCTGCTGGAAAGCGCAATACTGTGTTCCATATCCATGACTGCCGTGGGGACTATGCCTACGGTGCATCAAAGGGAAAGGGCGAAGTGATTAAGGAAGAATACTTTGAAAACTGCGAGTGGCATATTCGCGCACTGTTTGAGGGCGAACAGAGAGTGGAGGAATCACAGCTGAAGTGCGAGGGCGTAGGTCAGACCAAAGTGAGTGTGTCATACCATGCCGTGGCGGAAGATTGGGGAGAGATGGTAGACTCTGAAATCAATGTTCTGGATAAATATATTGAGAAGGAAGCACTTCATGCAATGATGGCGGTTCTGACGAAAAAGCAGCGTAACCTGATCTACCAGAATTATGTTCTTGACAAGACCCATCAGGAAATCGCAGATGGTATGGGAATCGCGCGTGGGTCGGTTACAAGGTCTGTCAATCAGGCACTTGAACGGATTCGCCGCAAATTTGATTTTGAAGCACATTATGAATTGGCAGTGGGAGATTTTACATGAAAAGGAAACAGCAGATGAGCAAGAATTCGGAACATCAAGCAATACCTGCTGGCAACACTCTATAATGCACCTGTGACCGTGGATAGCTATTATTCCGCACAGGTTCGGCATGATATGGGGTGGGGCGGCAGGGAAAATAAAATTTAGGAGGACAACCCCATGAACATCGTATTCATGAGTATGGACACGCTGCCCTCTA
>ERZ1026854.995-NODE-995-length-18941-cov-4.637933_pt1 | contig 18941 bp, 8 predicted proteins | sample MGYA00380157_ERZ1026854 | MGnify/ENA primary metagenome ERZ1026854 (study PRJEB33269, sample SAMEA4719793) | human gut metagenome | biome: human-associated habitat; feature: organic feature; material: feces | place: Cameroon | collected 2013-10 ...
TGACAAAAGAGATCGAGAACATAAAGTTTGGCAAACAAGTCGCCGCATTGCGACGGGCAAAAGGCCTTTCACAAGAACAATTTTCTTTCCGATGTAACATAAACCGCACTTACATGGGAGAGATTGAGCGTGGTGAAAAGAGTCCTTCTTTGCTTGTTATAGCCAAGATAGCCAAGGCTCTTGACATTTCCAAATCAGAACTTTTGAACTATGAATAAGGTGTATGTAACAAATCCCAAGGTCAACATTTTATATAAAAATCGTTTTGTGCTTTCTTCTGCTGACATTGTTGAAGCAATGAATTATGCCAACAGAGCTTTGAAGGAGTTGAGCGACACGACGATGAAATTTGACATCAACATTTTTGAAACCCTTGGCATGAGGAATCTCAGCGGCATGATAGGCGAATATTTTGCAAGAAGTGTGGCAAAGATTTCTGACGGTAAGCTTGTCTCAAATTTACATCAAGACGGTTATCCCGACCTTTTGCTTGTGGACACGCCTGTGAAGAAAAGATATCTTGAAAGCTTATACACCGTCAAAGAAGGCAAAAAATATCCTGTCGACAAAGAACATTTCAGCCCGTTCAAGTATGGCGGCATCGAAGTGAAGGCGACCTGTGGAAGCACACCGTCAGCATCGAAAGCTAAAAAAATTACAAAACCGCTCATCGGCGAGCAGCGCGTGAACCACATCGTGTCGTTCGATTGGAAAGCCCATCATCGCGAGACCAACCATCTGTTAGGTGTGTTGTGGGATTTCATTGACGGTCTTCCCGTTTATGTTGCAGCGTTCTATTGTGACCGTCTTTGCGTTGACGATTGGGGAAAGGTTGTTCAGCCCAAAGAGGATGGCGGACGTACTACCAGCGTGTCGATAATGAATTCGAAAGGCATAAGGAAGATGTGTGACCATTGGGTAGCTGTAATCGATTCTCCACAATACATCGAATTGTTATCAAGGCAAAAATGGATTGGTTACGAAGTGAAATAAAGAAGTGAAATAAGAAGTGAAATAAAAAAAGAGAATGTGCCGCTGATGATGACACACCCTCTTTTGGTGGAAGCTTTAACGCTTCCTTATTGGATCTCAGTTTTTTTTGCTTATTTTAAGAATGTTCTTCACAATCTTGTCTATCAGCAATGGAGGCACACTCTCACCGATGGTGTCTCTTATTAGCCCATCCGCCACAAGCTTGCCGTTTATTTCAAACGAATAAGGATATTGCGCTATGGTTTGTAGGATCATGCCTTCATAAAGAGAGAGCACCCTGTCTTGCGACGGATGAAGCTTGTTGTCGCTGCATGCATATTGAAAGTTTTGGGTGAGCGTGCTTGCAGGCTTGTCCCATGACATGCGTTTATATGCGCTGACGAACCCTTTCATTATGCGTTTCTCTCCTGTCGCTTTGTCTATGGTGTAAGGTCGCGGCAGCAAAGCCCCACATTTCTCACAATAGAGAGGAGTGTCGGTGTTTGCCTTGTTTACCCCTTCCGAGTTATGACGTGCTCCATGCAGGGCGTTTCCTTGGTACATACAGCTGGGATTTATGCACTGGTTGTTCATGGCTGTCTGACCTTCAGGCGTGTTCGTGACCCACGACAGTTTGACATCGTCAAGCAAAGGCACCTTGTGTAGCGGATTAGATTGGCAGACATTGCAACCTTTGCGTGAGCTTATTGGCGGCAAATTGCCGATAGCGTCTCTCACCGTTAACCATTGGTGTGTGAAGAGAGTCGGCTTTTCAAAGTGTGTAGGTGCTGGCAAGAATGTGGCATACTTTTTAAAATGTTTTTTGCCCTTTTCTGTTCTTGTCAATATCGTTATAAGGCGTTGTCGGTTTTGTGGAACGCCATAGTCTGCAACGTTGACAACATAAGGCTTGCCCACATAAGCGTCGCCCAGCTCTCGAAACACAAAGTCAATGATGTTTATAACCCCTTCTCCGTCTTCAATAACGGTGTTTGTCATGTTGGGCACATTCTCAAGAATGACCCATTCGGGTTGCAACTTATTTATTATCTCTATGGCTGGTATGATAAGCCGGTTGCGAGGGTCAAACTGTGGTCGTATGCCTTTCTTCAGATTGTTAAGAATGGTTCCCATTCCGTTTGACGACATGCCTTGGCAGGGTGGGGTGGCTATGAGTAGAAATGGGCTTGTTTCGAATGTGTCTTTATAATAGCTGACAATTTCATCCTTCATCTTCCATATATCTCCGCAGAACCCCTTTGTTTCGTGGTGATTGTGTAAGAACAATTGCATACGCTGCGGTAACAGCTCATTGGCTATAACCGTGTCTATGCCGTTGGCTTGAAGTCCAAGATCGCCTATGCCAGAAGATGAAAAAAGACTTACAGCTATCAGTTTATCATTCATTCTTTTTTTCTTTCGTTCTTTTTAAAGTTATGTCGAAATCTTTTTAAACATGTTGAAATGCTTGCAAATTTACGAAAAAATATCGAAACAATCGCAAAACCCCAATTGCTTTATGTCACCATGAAACGCCAAAATCATAACATTTTAGGATTGTGAGGGTGGGGAATAATGTGTAATTTTGCAGCCGATATGAAAAAGACAAAAGAAACGATTGCCGCTCTCTTGCTGATTGCCCTCGCTCCCAATGCTGCTTTTGCAGCGACAAACTGTGGGGTGACGGGTAACAACGGCATGGAAGAGATTATAGGCACAAAGGTTACAGAAGAAAGGATAACTGCAAACAAGGTCGCTGAGAAAGAGGCAGCTGCAAGCAAGGTTGCTGAGAAAGAAGCAACTGCAAGCAAGGCTTCTGAGAAAGAGGTAGCTGCAAGCAAGGTTGCTGAGAAAGAGGCAGCTGCAAGCAAGGCTTCTGCAAACAAGGTTTCCTTAAATAAGACAACAGAAAAGAATGCTTTTAAAAATAATAAGGTAATAGGAACCAAGGCAAAGGATAATAGGATAACATCATCGGGCAACGGCCTCTTCGCCGACAGTTCACGAGTGTTCGACATCGACGAGGTTGTAGTGGCAGCGCAGCCTAAAGAACAGTACAGGCTGCGCATGCAGCCCCTTAGTTCCACCTCGCTTGGCGCCCGTCAGCTCACGAGCCTCCACGCCACCGACCTTCGACAGTTGTCAGCGTTCGTGCCGTCGTTCGTCATGCCCGAGTATGGTTCGCGTTACACCTCAGCCATGTATGTTCGTGGCATCGGCTCGCGCATAAACAACCCTGCTGTGGGAATATATGTCGATGGCATGCCCGTCATCAACAAAGCCGCTTTCAACATGCACTTCTACCAAGCCGACCGTGTGGACGTGCTTCGCGGTCCCCAAGGTACCATCTACGGCCAGAACGCCGAGGGCGGACTGGTAAAAATCTACACCAAAGACCCGTTCTCACATCAAGGCACCGACCTGCATCTTGGCATCGGCACCCGTCTGTGGCGCAATGCTGAGCTGGCACATTATGCCAAGTTTAGCGACCGCGCCGCCCTTTCGCTGGCTGCTTTCTATAATGGTCAGAATGGCTTCCTGCGCAACACCTTCACAGGCAAGCGTGCCGACAACAGCGATGAGGCAGGCGCACGTCTGCGCTTCATGCTTCGTCCCACCTCGCGCTTCTCTGCCGACCTCATAGCCGACTACCAGTTTACGCGTCAGAAAGGTTTTGCCTATGGTCAGTTCAACCCCACCGATGGCACCACCGGGCAACCGTCGACCAACTATCCCGGCTCTTACAAGCGCAACATGCTCCTCACGGCGTTGAAGCTTGGCTACCGTGCCGAAGGCTTCGAGCTCCATTCGACCACGTCGTACCAGTTGCTGCGCGACGACATGCTCATGGATCAAGACTACACCTCAACCGATTATATGCACCTCACGCAGCGCCAGCTACAGAACGCCCTGACCGAGGAGCTCACCGTCAAGAGCACCACCGCGGGCATCTGGCGTTGGACCAGCGGTGCCTTCCTCTCATACCAATGGCTCAAGACCGATGCCCCCGTGTTCTTCGGTCCCGGCATCACACAGCCCATCTCCACCGCCTTGCAGCGCGTGACCTATAACGGCATCGTGTCGGCCATGGCTCAAAGGATGATGGCGCAAGGCATGCCGCAAGAGGTTGCCATGACACGCGCCCAAGCCGCTGTCGATGCTGCCGGTGGTGTGAGCATGTCTGCCGACATGAAGGTGCCTGGCGTGTTCCGCACGCCACAGTTCAATGTCGGCGTGTTCCATGAGTCGAACGTTCATCTCACCGACCGCCTCACCGCAACCCTCGGACTGCGTTACGACCTCAACCGCGTAGACATCAACTACGACACGAAAGCCATAATGGCCCTCAACTCCACTGTCATGGGCACGTCAGCAACACGTCTCGTGACCTCAGCCCTTAACCATGGCGCCCATAAAGCCTATAACCAGCTCCTGCCAAAGGTGGGTCTGACGCTCACCACCGACGAACGCGGCAGCAACGTCTACGCCACCGTGAGCAAGGGCTACCGTTCAGGCGGCTTCAACATACAGATGTTCTCTGACATCCTTCAGACCGAGCTCATGGCCAACGCCCGTCGCGCACAGCAGGGCGACTATAACGTACCGCACACCGAGGTCGACTATGACCGCGTGAACAAGACCATCGCCTATAAGCCCGAGACGAGCTGGAACTATGAGCTTGGTGCCCACCTCAACCTCTTCTCTGGCTCCCTGCACCTCGACCTCGCCGCCTATTACATGCAGGTACGCAACCAGCAGCTGTCTGTCATGGCAGGCACCTACGGCTTCGGCCGTATGATGGTGAACGCCGGCAAGAGTCGCAGCTGTGGCATCGAGGCCGCCTTGCGTGGTTCAGCCCTCAACAACCGCCTTGAGTGGCGTGCGAGCTATGGTCTGACCCATGCCACCTTTACCGACTACACCGACAGCCTGAAGGTCAACGGCCAGTATGAGCCAATAAGCTATAAGGGCAAGCGCGTGCCCTTCGTGCCCATGCACACCGTCGGTGCCGCCGCTTCTTACACCGTGCCGTTCAGCAAGGGCATCTGCCAGTGGGTGCGCTTCGGTCTCGACTTCTCGGCCCAGGGAAGCATCTATTGGGATGAGGCCAACCAGTATAAGCAGAAGATGTATGCCCTGCTTGGTGCCCATGCCGACGTGAAGCTCGGCGTAGCCACCGTCAGCCTGTGGGGCCGCAACCTCACCGACACCCGCTACAACACCTTCGCTCTGAGCAGCGCCGCCACAGGCACCACCCGCTGTTTCGCCCAGCGCGGCTGTCCTGTGATGGGAGGCGTTGATGTGAAAATTCATTTTTAAACAAATGGGGCTTGTTTTAGATAAAAGGACCTTGTTTTAGATATTTAGACAGACGGGGCTTATAAGGCTTTTTGAAAGTTTTATAAGCCCCGTTTTTTTTGTTTCTTTTTTTTCATGGTGTCTTCTTTGGGCTTAATGCTGTTCTTTAACACCTTTTTTAATATTTTTGAAAAAAAGACGGCGCTTTTACCGTTGCTTTCATAAATTTTTGTTAACTTTGCCCATGATAAAACCGAATCGCAAATAACTCAAATAAAAAAATATATTAACCTATTTATCCAACCTAACATGAGTATAGTTACTTATTTCGTTAAGCAAAGGGGACATTGTTTCCAGACACAGTGCCACTCTGTTCGGAAAACAGCTTGCGCATGTCTGATGCTCGGTTTGCTGTCTTCAGCCAATGTCATGGCTGCCGATGGAAGCCTGGTCAGAAGCGCGGCCAGTACAGCGTATGCCTTAGATGTAGTGCAGCAAGCCACCATCACGGTGAAAGGCCATGTGACCGACCCCAATGGTGAGCCGCTTGTAGGTGTCACCGTCACAGAGAAAGGTGGCAAGAGCACCGTTATCACCGACATCGACGGCAATTTCTCAATAACTGTAAAGCCCAAATCACAATTGGAGTTGAGCTACATCGGCTTCGTCCCAACAACCGTTCAGGCCAAGCCCAACATGACCATCAAGATGGTTGAGGACGGCAAGGAGCTCAACGAGGTCGTGGTTGTGGGCTATGGCACCCAGAAGAAAGCCAACCTCACAGGTGCCGTTACCTCTGTCGACGTTAACAAGAGTCTTGGAAGCCGTCCTATCGCCGACGCCGGCCGTGGTCTTCAGGGCGTTGTTCCCGGCATGAACGTTGTTGTACCTACAGGTGAGGTAGGCTCTGACCCTCTCATCAAGATCCGTGGTCAGGTGGCCTCTATCAACGGTAACAACAACCCACTCATCCTTCTCGACAACGTAGAGATTCCCAGCATCCAAATGGTTAACCCCAACGACATCGAGTCGATCTCTGTGTTGAAAGATGCCGCTGCCTCATCAATCTACGGTGCCAAGGCAGCCTTCGGCGTTGTGCTTATCACCTCGAAGAAGGGTGCCAACACCGAGAAATTTGAGGTTACCTACACCAACAACTTCTCGTTCCAGCACCTTGCCAACGACATCAAGATGGCAGGCCTTGAAGGATTGCGTTACACCCTCGACGCGCAGATCAACCGTGGCGGCGCCATGCCTGCGGGCGGTTTCTGGCGTATCGACGAGGATAGCTATGCCAAGGCCGTGGAATGGCAGGAGAAGTATGGCGGCAAGGTGAAATACAACGATCCCATTGTTTACGGCCGCGACTGGTACTTTGACGGCACCAACAAGTTTGGCTATCGTCTCTTCGACGGTGTGAAGGCCATGATCCGCGATTGGGCTCCCTCATCACAGCACAACCTCTCTGTAAACGGCAAGAGCGGCAAGACCTCTTACAACATCGGTCTCGGTCTGCTCAACCAGGACGGCATGATGCGTGCTGCCAAGCACGACGACTTCCGCCGTTACAACGCAAAGGTCAATGTCTCATCAGAAATCAACAAGTATGTAACCGTGCGTGGCGGCGCTCTCTACTCTGACCGTAACAAGCGTTACCCGGGCGTAGGAACCACCGTTGCCGACCCATGGCTTTACATCTACCGTTGGAGCCGCCTCATGCCCGAGGGTGTGAACGACCAGTTTGGCAACAACCTGCGTGAGCCGGTATCGGAGGTTGCACAGAGCAACACCGACAACCTGCAAAACAAATATTTCAACGTAAACCTCGGTGCCACCTTTAACATTACAAAAGATTGGGACGTTCAGGTCGACTATATCTACGACCACCAGACCACCGACAAGAACACCTCTGTAATAGAGTATAGCGGCGGCCAGACATGGTACACTCCTTCCGAGTGGATCGACGAGAACGGCCAGCAGGTTTATGTAGACGCCAATGGCAACCAGGTACCGGCAGGAACCGAGGGCGCAATGCCCGGTTTCCGCTTCCCCTACCAGAATTATTATTCAAACAACACCATCAGCTCGGTTTCAAACTATTCGTATAAGCGCAACCAGAACACCCTCAATGCTTACACCACCTACCGTCTCTACCTCGGCAAGGAGAAAGAGCATGCCTTCAAGTTCATGCTCGGTATGAACCTCGTAAGCAGCGACTGGAGCTCATACACAGGCAAGAAGACCGACCTCATAGACCCCACCAACCCACAGTTTGCCTTGGCATCGGGTGACCAGTTCATCAGCGCCGGCCGCAACTGGGACAGCCAGCTTGGCTATTTCGGTCGAATCAACTATGCCTTCATGGACAAGTATCTCTTTGAGGCCAACCTCCGTCGCGACGGTTCATCCAAGTTCCCGAAAGATCTGCGTTGGACATGGTTCCCCTCATTCTCGGCAGGATGGGTGTTCACCAACGAGAAGTTCATGAAGCCTCTTGAGAAGGTGCTCTCGTTCGGTAAGCTGCGTGCCTCTTGGGGTTCTATCGGCGACCAGTCGGTAGCTAACAACCTCTACAACTCAATCCTTACAAGCGGTCAGACCAACTGGATTGGCTACGATGGCAAGCAGTACACTTACTTCGGAACCCCGTCACTCGTCGACGCCAACATCGGATGGCAGCGCATCGAGACCCTCAACCTGGGTGTCGACCTCCGCTTCCTCAACAACGAGCTGGGTGCATCGTTCGACTGGTACACACGCCGCACAAAAGACATGATTATCCCTGGCGAGAGCATGCCTGAGACCCTTGGCGCAAGTGTGCCAAACGGCAACTACGGTGAGCTGGAGACACGCGGATGGGAGTTCTCTATCGACTATCGTCACCGCTTCTCTAACGGTCTTGGCATCACAGCCAACTTCCAGATCTCTGACGCCACCACAAAGACCGTTCGTGGTGCCGACTACCTCACACCGTGGGAAAACCGTTCTTTGAGCACCACGTTCTCTACCGGCCGTCGTTATGGCGACATCTATGGCTACGTTACCGACCGTCTGTACCAGAAGGGCGACTTCGTTTACGACGAGAACGGCCAGATCAAGAAGACAACCGTCATCTACAAGGGAACCGCCCGCACCACACATGTGCAGAACACCCCGTATCCTGTTTATCAGGTGGCCTTCGAGGACAACAACAAGCTCATCTGCTCTCCAGGCGACGTCAAGTTTGTTGACCTCAACGGCGACGGCTACATCGACAACGGCAACAACACCAATGGCGACCACGGCGACCTCAAGGTTATCGGCAACTCTACACCGCGCTACGAGTATAGCTTCCGTCTGGGTGCCGACTACAAGGGCTTCGACTTCTCGATCTATTGCCAGGGTATCGGCAAGCGCAAGATCTGGGGTGCCGGTCAGCTCGCCATCCCCGGCTGGAACGCCAAGGAAGGTGCTATGCCTGAGACTTTCTGTAAGGACTACTGGACAGAAGACAACACCGACGCCTACTATCCCCGTGCTTGGGACCTCGGTGGCAGCAACACAGGCTTCACCATGCAGAGACAGAGCAAGTATCTGCTCAACATGGCTTACCTGCGTGTGAAGAACATCAACTTCGGCTACACCTTCCCGCAGAAGTGGATGAACAAGGCTTACATCAACAACCTGCGCGTGTACATGTCGCTTGAAAACTTCTTCACATTCGACCATCTGCGCGGTCTGCCCATCGACCCCGAGGCTATCTCAGGCTACTCAATGTTCACTGATAAAAATAACTACAACCTCGGTCGCACAGGTACAGGTACACCTGTCTTCAAGTCGCTTTCTTTCGGTTTACAACTTTCATTCTAATCAAGATTAGTAATCATGAAACGCAATATATTTTCTATAATAGCCATCGCCCTGATAGGTCTCATGGGCTTCACCAGCTGTAGCGATGTGCTTGACCGTCCTTCAAAGACAGAGAAGGAGGACGACAACTATTGGGACAATGAAGCCAAGGTGCGTCTCTACGCCAACAGCTTCTACGACTATTTCTTCCCGGGCTACGGCACAGGCTGGACAGTCTATTATGCTCCCGGTGTCAACAACACCAGCTTCAGCGACGACGCGCTCAGCAACTCGTCACAGAGCAACTTCACACGTCAGGTGCCCCTCTCAAAGGGTAGCATGTACGCTACTACCCAAAACTATCAGAGCGAATATCAGGGTCCGGCCTGGAACTTCACCTTCATCCGCAAGATCAACATCATGCGCGACCGTCTGGAAGACCGTCTGAAAGGCTCGCTCAGCGATGAGGCTTACAACCACTGGATGGGCTTCGCCCGTCTGTTCCACGGCATCGAGTATGCTCGCCTGGTCAACGTCTTCGGCGATGTGCCTTATTATGAACACGAGCTCTCCAATCTCGACCGCGACGAGGTCTACAAAGACCGCACACCGCGCGACGAGGTCATGGACAAGGTCTATGAAGACTTCGATTTTGCCCTTAACAACATCCGCAAGAGCGACGGCGAGGGCAACATCAACCGCTACATGGCAGCCGCTCTCGTTTGCCGTTACGCTCTCTACGAGGGCAGCTGGCAGAAATATTATTACAACAACAACGAGCGCGCAAAGAAGTTCTTCGAGCTTGCAAAGACCGCTGGCGACGTGGTGATCAACAGTGGCAGATATGCCATCGTCACCCCGTTCCGCGACCTGTTCTGTTCTACAGACCTCACCAAGGCCAAGGACGTGCTCCTCTATCGCAAGTATGACAGCTCGTTGGGCAAGACCCACTGTGTGGCTTCTTATTGCAACGTGAACGAGGCATTGGCACAAGGCCCCACCGCCGACCTTATCAAGTCGTTCTGCTGTGTTGACGGCAAGTCTTACCAAGAATCTACCGTTGCCAGCGCAAAGGACTTCCGTCTGGAGAAGCTTATCAAGACCCGCGACCCCCGTTTCGAGGCTACCTTCTACGATTCGCTGACCAACAGCTCTCGTTCAAGTTTGCTCTATGTTGTCAAGTTCATACCTCGCGCTGCTCTCAACTATCTGTCGGAGCCGGGCGGCACACCTGCTACAGCGTGGACAGGAACCAACAACACAACGGGCTTCCCCGTGCTTCGCTACTCGGAGGTGCTCCTCAACTGGATCGAGGCAAAGGCAGAGCTTGAGACCCTTGGCGGCGCTGCTGTGACCCAGGACGACATCGACATCTCTATCAACGCCATCCGTGACCGTCCTCTCGACGCCGGCCAGGAGGCTCTCGGTGTGCAGAAGACTGCCCACATGGAGCTTGCCACCCTGTCTGACGACCCCGACCGCGATGCCGACGTGCCACAGCTCTTGTGGGAGATCCGTCGTGAGCGCCGCATGGAGTTTGCTTTCGAGCAGGGACGTATCATCGACCTGCGCCGTTGGCACAAGCTCAACTACATGGACACCACCGAGAATCCTGACATCCTCTTTGGTGCATACGTCGACATCAGCCGCAGCGGCAAGAACAGCATGCTTGGCGACATGAAAAACTATGTGGGCAAGCTTCGCGTTCAGAAGTCAAATGGCGATTTCGTGGTCTATGACGGCAACAACAAACGTCAGGTCAAGGGCTGGTTCCAGGCCGAAACGACCGAGCCGCGTCAGCCGTTCCTCAACATCACAAACGTGAACCCCTACCTCTGTCCTATCGGCACAAACCAGATCAACGACTACCAGATCCACGGTTACACGCTGACACAGACACCGGGTTGGCCATCAACGAACAATTAGTGGAAAGGCAACGTTTTAAATAAACAATTGAACTTTCACAAACAAAATTGACATTTACATCGCGCTTCGCGCTCGTGTTTTTAAAAACATTAATTTCCGTTAATGACCCATTAATTGTCATTAATGTTCAATTAATGGAAATAACTCCGCGAAGCGCCTGAGCACCTATGGAGCGCAAGAATGTTTAAAACAAAACGCTCCGCGTATGTTGTAAATTTGAGAAAGTTCTGTAAATAAAAGAATGATATTATGCTAAAGATAAATCACTTATTCATGCTGACGGCCCTCGCTGCCGGATGCATGCTCGCTGGCTGCTCCGACGACTATCCGTCGGCAACGGAGAATCCTTATGCCAACGATCTGTTAAGCATCAAAATTCTGAATTCTGGTGCTGAGGGCAACATCGAGGTGGAAGGTACCATCGATGAAGATGCCAAGACCATCAAGTTCCCGAAACTCGACAAGGAGTCTGATTTCGCCAATCTGAAGAGCAGTGCCACCATGTCAGACGGTGCTTCTCTTGATCCCGCAACCGACGTGCTCGACTTCTCTATGGACGAAGCGACCACACAGGTTACAAAGCTCTTGCGCGTGAAGAACCATAACCGCTATAAAGACTATTTCATGACCGTTCGCAAGCGCGTGCCAGTGTTCGGAGCCAACTTTGAGCAAGGCACAGAGATCTGCAACTTTACAGGCACAAGCATCTACAAGTATATCGCGAGCGCACAGACACGTTGCACAGCCTTCGATGGCAAGTATGTGCTCATCTGCTACCGCAACCCCACAGCCGACGATCCGTCAGCACCCGGCGCACACCTCCTTAAGGTGTCTGATCTGGAGCAGGGCACGGTCAATCCTATCAGTCTCTCGCTTGAGGGCGTGAGCGGCGGTACCTTCGCTTACAACGCTGGCGCTTTGGCTGGCGGTCACATCTATCTCGCAAGTCTTTCTGGCGCTCCTGCATCGCCTCTGAAGATCTACTATTATGAGGATCCTTCTTCACAGCCCGAGTGCATCGCCAATATCGACGTGAGCCAGATTGCCGGTGCTGCCAACCGTCACGGCGACGTTATGTCGCTGAACCTCGACAAGGACGGCAACGGCTTCGTGTTCTTCCCTGCCAACGACTATTCTGAGACACTGCGCATTCCTATCTCCAACTTCAAGAATGTGGGCACACCTGCCTCTATTGAGCTTCAGAGCGACAACAAGGCTGGTATGTGTATGCACATCAACCGCATTGAGGGCACAGACGATTACATCCTCAGCGGTGCTCGTGTAAACCTCTTGGGCAGCACAGGCAAGCTTAGCGGCATGAACCTCGCTCTTTGCGACGAGGGTCTGAACTCTAAGATCCGTCTTAACACCAACACCGTGGCAGCAGAGAGCGACGACGCTCGCCTCTTCACGTTCAACGGCGCTCGTTACCTGCTCACAGCTCCTGTGGCCTTCGGTAGCTCAAGTACAGCTACACCGGGCATGTATCTATATGACCTGACAAAGGGTGGCAACACACAGGAGGCGTTCCAGCTCTTCAACGAGCTTGAGACCCCCGATGCTTCTTATCGCTTCCTCGTAGGCGGTAGCGGTATCAGCTCTCCTGGCATCAACACCAACTATTATGTTGAGAAGGATGCCGACGGCAACGACAGCGTGCTGTGGCTGTATGTGGGTCGTACAGAGAGCGGCTTCGCTATAATGAAGTTCCCCGCTGCTAAGGAAGACGATGATTAAGGTGTGGTGATTTAATCACTGTTTTATAGCTTGCGTCCTCAAAGAGGGCTTACAACCACGCTTGGTTTGTATGCTCTTTTTGAGGACGCTTTTTTTGTTTTTAAAGACAATATATCTGTTTCTTGCTTACGGTTGTTTTTTACGACAATAGAAATCTTTGCTTGCGGTTGTTTTAAAGACAATAGAGACAATAGGGACAATTCTTTTTTCGCATTTTGAATCTTTGCTTGTACGTTGTGGGCATAGATCTCGAGCAAGCGTCGCCGAAGGCGGCGAATATCTTTAACCGCTGGTTGAGCTGCCGAAGGCAGCAAAGCCTGCGGTTCCTTGGCTGATCAAACGTCTTCCTCGAAGAGGGCGAACATAAGGAAGCAGTGATTATAAATGGGAAAGCTCAGTTATGTACAATCAAGATTTTGTAAAAAAAGCCTCTTGTCTTAGTCGGAAACCGCGTGAAAAGGATGAAAAATGGAGGTTGCATAAAGGTTGATGCTTTGCATATTTATGCAAAACGAGAGCTTAAAGTGAATAAATATCCAAAACTGCGGTTGTAAGTAAAAATGGGTGTTTTGCTTTCTGTTTTGAAAAATATTGCGGGTTTAACTTATTGTTTTTGTTAACAACTCTTAAAATAGGGGTGGTTTTGTCAAAGGGCCTCTTTGAGCTCGTCAAAGAGCCCAAATGAGCTCCTCAAAGAGCCTCTTTGAGAACGTCATTTGGGCACTTTCAAATCGTAAGTTGGGCCCTTTTAAAATGTCGCTAAAAACAGGGGCAAAAATGAATAAATATGCAAAAAACGGCTCTTCCTTTTCGCTCCTTCCCACGCCTGTTAAGCACAAAAAAACAGGAGGCAAATTCCTGTGATGGAATCTACCTCCTGTCTTGTTTTTATATTGCTTTCACACCCATGGTGCGAGCGTTTATTGTCTTTTACTTCATAACCTTCACAACCTTCTGTGAACCGTCAGCATACTTTGTAACAACGATGTTGAGGCCCTTGACAGCTGTCTTGCTTGCTACGCCAGCGGGAGTGTAGTAAGTTGTAGAAACAGCCTTGGCAGCAGCGTTTTCTACGCCTGTAATACCTGTAGGCATGTCAGCACCATCAATGGTGATGCCATACTCAGCAGCATAACCACCGAGGAAATACTGATAGAGCTTAGCCTGCTTGTCGTTGAGAACCTCTACGTTCAGCCAGTTACCCTGTGTGGTCATTTCTCTTGCCATTGATGTGTCGGGCTCTTTGGAGTAAACAGTGGTCAGAGTTTTGTTGTCGGCGCCAATCTCTGCAATTGTGAAGCCGTCAAGATAGGTATTTACACCTTCTCTCCAGTTGCCATAAACAATAAATTTGCGGCTGCCAAGAACGAAGATCTCGCCACCGTTGCAAACGCCCTTGTTGCAGAGACGGTCCGTGGGATTGTACTCGCGTGTCAAATCACCTGCCACTTCGCCTTCTTCGAAGAAGATGTCGGTAAGCGCAACTGAACGGTTTACATATAAGTAACGGTCAGTGCCATCAACATCTTTATAATAGTTGTAGGTAGCCCATGTGCCAGAGCCAATCTTTTGGTCGCCATCATATACGTTTGAATACTGCACTAAAGGTGTATCGCCACCTGTTGAGCTGAAAGTATAGCAAACGATACCTTTGTTCTCAAGGTCTTGTGCTGCACCACTTGCGAGCAGTGTAGCGCCTTCAGCACCAAACACGTTGCCTTTAGCTTTGCCCAAAAAGTCGCCACGGCCCTGAATGCTACCCACTTTCTCAGTTGTAACCATCTTTGAAAGGTCGGCGCTGATAAGGGTAAATGTTGTTTCGCTTCCTAAGGGGTTGCTACCAGGAAATTCCCAGTTTCCGAGAATAGCGTTGCCAAATTCATCGTGACCCAGTGCCATCACTCCTTTACCAATCTCTTTCTGAGCAATCTCTTCGCCTGTAGCGAGGTTGAACACGCGCAGCTGCTGTGCGTTACGGTCGGTCATGTAGAACTTGTCGCCGAAGCCATAGCCTGAACGGCTAACACCTTTGTCATAGTTGGTAATGTTCTTTACGGGCAGTTTAGCGAGTTCCTTTACCTGGAAATCACTTTGAGCATTAACTGTCATTGCTCCAGCCATTAAGGCTGTAAAAAGTAAAAATTTCTTCATAAATTTAAGTTAGTTTTAGATAATAATTAAGAAATGGTTTTCAATTCCACAAAGGTAGTAAATATCTTTAAATTTTCCAATATCTTTGAGTTAATATTTTATAAAGAATCTCCTTTTCTTTATGGCTCATAACTAAAACCAGATTTATGGGCTTTCTTGCTGTTCTTATTAAGACAATAAGCCTTTGTTTTGTTATTCATTCTTGCGCTTCTTCTTGCGGTAGTTTTAAAGACAATAGAGACAATAGGGACAATCTTTAATTTTCTTACGCTAAAAATTTGTTCAAAAATAGGCCAAAAAATAATTGTCCCTATTGTCTCTATTGTCTTTAAAACAACCGCAAGCCAGAAACATAAATTTTTTGTCTTTACAAACATCAAAAAACGCCTCCCCTGCACAAGGCAGAGGAGGCGTGTTTTAAAATGTTATAACGTTAACGTCAGCGTTACGTTTTGTCATGCTTATTGCTTCATCACCTTCTTGGCGTTAAGCTTATTGACCTTGACGAGGTAGACGCCGCTACCAAGCTGTGAGGCATCAACCACAGCAGCATGGGCGTGTGTCACGAGAGAGCCGTTGACGGCAAACACCTTGACGTCGGTCACGGTCTCGGGAGCGTCGATAACGAGCTTGTCGCCCTCGAAACGGATCTGCAGATTGTCTTCCTCAGCCTCTACGCTGCCGATGCCTGTCTCGATGTCCTTGACGATGGTGAGCGCTTTTGCAGCAGGAGTGATGGTCTCGTTGTTTGTTGTCGGTATGGCAAGCACGCCGAGGCGGTTGCCTGTGCATACGAGGTTGCCGGCATAGTCGAAGTGCATCTGATAGATGTAGCTATTGGTGTTGGCTACGCCCGACTTGAACGAGCCACGGTGCTGGAGCACGGGCTCGGTTTCCGACTTCCATGTCACGTCGAAGAACTGAAGCACACCCTTCGAGTCGTTGACAACCAGCATCTTGCCGTCGTTGCTTACAGCGAAGCCAGCGCCACCAGTGGCGTCGAACAGCTCGACGTTGTCGCCCTCGCCGCTATTGAAGGTGATCTTTCCTTCGCGTGTAACATAAACCAATGAAGGCACGCCCTTGCTGTTGTTGCCGCTGTCACGAATCTGCGATACCCATGCACCGCCGTCGCGACCAGCCACGATGTTCATGTTGCCATTAAGCATGTAGTTGCCAATGCCTAAGGTGTAAGAAGGTGCCTTGTTCCACTCGTTCAGCAGTGTGCCGTCTTCCTGACCGATGTTGTAAACACAAACCTCGTTTTTAGGAGTCCAGTCTTCGTTGGCAACATATACCTTGGTGTCGGCACCTGTTCCGCCGAAGGCGATGCCCACAGCAGAAGAACCTACGTTGGCACCATCGTTGGTGAACAAGCCACTTTTCTGGCGTGTGCCTATGAAGAACTGCTGATACTGGTAACCCTCGTCGGCCATCTTGGCAGGATCGGCGATGTAAACGCCTGAAGGGCCGTCAGCCCATTCGGTCATCCAAACCTTGCCCTCGGGGTCGGCAGCCATGCGATAGTTGCTTGACGGTGCGTCGTAGCCACGGTAGGGCATATTGTTTACGCGGTTGAAGGTCTGGTCGTAAGCATAGATGCCGTTGGCGGCATTGCCTTTGTTTATGCAGTTGTTGATGTAGATGTAGCCAAAGTAAGGCGACTCGGGTGTCGTGATGACAGCGTTTCCACTTAAGAAGCCGCTGTATGCCGTTTTGTCGGCATATACCTTTGTTATCTTTGTCACAGCCTCGCCACGCAGACGTACAGCCCAGTTGAGCGTTGTGCCGACGTTGCCCGGCAGCTCGTCCTGAGAGATGCTAACCTTGTTGTCGCCCTCTTTCACGTCTATGCTCTTGCTGCCCTTCTCGTTGCCCTCGGCGTCGGTGAAGACGATGGCCGCGTCGGTAGCGTTGTCGTTGGCCTTGAAGGTCAGGGTGTAAGAGTTGTCGCTCTCGCGCACGCTGCGCAGGTCGTAAGCGTAGATGTTCTTCACGACGGGCTGAGCCACACCCTCTGTTGTGAAGGTGGTGAGCGTCTTGCCGTGGAGGAGGCTGAGCGTTATGCCGTCGGCGTTGGCCTTTGCGCCGGCAGCCATGGTTGTTGTGGCGTCGGCGTCAGCCAGACTTGTAGTCTCCGATTTGACCAGTGTGGCTTTGTCGAGACCCTCGGTGATGTCGAACAGATGCACGCCACCCACCTTCTCGTCCTGCAGGAACGGTGTCACCATAAACTGGTGGCCGGCATACTTGAAGAACTGTATGCCGTGAGCTGCTGCGTCTACGGCATCGGCGGCACACTTGCTTACAACGTTGGCATCGGTAGCTTGTGCTCCCTCTGTCATGCTGAACTCAATAGGCAGACCTGCCTCGCCGTCAATGACGAAGTTGTCGTCGGTGCGTGGAGAAACGGTCAGCTGCATGGCGCTGCCTTGACATTTCTCGCCAAACGTTGTGCCCTTATTTCCTCCACGGAAACTGGTGGCAGAGAGCTTGCCCTCAACCACGGTCATGATGAGGTAGCGCAGGGCCTTGCTTGAACCTGCCGATATGCCAGTGGTGACCACCTGACACTCGTCAGAGTCGCCGTTCACGGCCAGACCACGGCCCATGTCGGTACGGTAGAAGTTGCACGAGTTGTCTGTCGTGAACCATGTCTTGGGAGTCTCGTCGAACGAGTTCCAGATATACACGTTCAGCTGTCCGCGGCTGTAGCCATCGTCAACCAGATTGTCGTTAAACTGTGTGCGCACGCTGTTTACGCCAACCAGCTTGCCGTCGGCAGTGAAGGCTATGTCGTTGAGGCTTGAGTAGAAGCCCAAGTCGTCGGCGCTGCCTTCAACCAGTCCTTCTACAGACAGCTCTTTCTCTATTACGCGCTTTTTATTATTAATAAGGTAGAGGTGCGGTGTCTTTGCATCGTTGGTGAGCACGACGGTCGAGTCGCCACGCACGAGCATGCGCTTCACGGTGCCTTCGAGCATGAGGTCGCTTGAAGCCTGTGCAAAATTGAGCTGTGTGGGTGCGAGCGTCATGCCGTCGAGGGTAGGCTCATTGTAGTTGGGGTAGAGCACCACTGGCGGCTCATAGTCGGTAGCCTCCACATGCAGCTTGGCATAAGAGGTCTCGTTGGCTTTCACCTCAACGGTGATGTCGTCGTCGCCAAACAGGGGCTTGTAGCCCTCTTTCTCCACCTGGAAGGTGTATTTGCCGGGCTTCAGGCCGCTGAACACGAACACGCCGTTATAGTTGTCGTCGACCTGATAGGTCTTCACCACGGCACCGTTCTGCATGAGGCTCACCTTCGCGCCGTTGATCGGCAACCACTGGTCGTCGGTGTTGGGAGCGTAATGGTAGAGTTTATTTACAATCTTCTCGTGCAGGTCTTTCACGGTACCCATGATGTAGCCAGTGGTCTCGGGTGTGAGGCCGTAATAGTCGCACACGCCGCGAGCCACGAGCACACCCTCCTGTCCGCACCAGTCTTTGTTGAGCGCACGGTGACGTGCTGGCTGATAGGTGTGGAAGAAGCCCTCGAGCAAGAAGCCTGGTACGCCATGTTTCAACACGCCCAGATAGCCTGTATAGTTGCCGTAGGTGCCGTGGCGTGTGCTTGAGCTGCCGTAGAACGATATGTCGCCGCGCAGATTGGGCCTGTCCTTGCCATAATAGCTCTGTGGGTCTATCTGGTCTTGCCAGTGGCGTGGCCAGCAGGTCTTTGCCATGTCTTTGCTGCCGACAGCATAGTCTTCGCTGTCGGTGCCTCGATAGATGAAGAGCGGATAGTTGGTGTTGGAGCCTTCATTTGCCGAGTTCGAGTGGATCGAGATGAACATGTCCATGTTGTTGGCATCCACCTCCTCGCAGATCTCTGACAGGCTGCGGTTATATTTGTCCTCGTCGGCTGCTCCCTTGACATAGGGGAACGGGCCGTTCAGCGTGCGCGAGAAGAGGATGTTCTTATGCTTCACGCCCATGCGTTCGAGCGTGCGGCCCAGCTCGAGACACTTCCACAGGTTAGTGTTCGA
>ERZ1026854.997-NODE-997-length-18928-cov-4.503788_pt1 | contig 18928 bp, 16 predicted proteins | sample MGYA00380157_ERZ1026854 | MGnify/ENA primary metagenome ERZ1026854 (study PRJEB33269, sample SAMEA4719793) | human gut metagenome | biome: human-associated habitat; feature: organic feature; material: feces | place: Cameroon | collected 2013-10 ...
GAACAGGATATCAAGAGCGCATAAGGAGGAGTTCGTAGGCGGGCGATCTGCGGTAATCCAAGTAACTTTTTTGATGGAGGATCGCGGCTTTTGCAAAGACGTGTTTGCCACAGTTGAGAAACCGACGCGCTACTATAACCGCATTTTTGAAAACTACACCGGCGAAGTCGCCACATGGTATTCCGCTAGCCCCCCGATCTTTGAAAGTGACTGCCGTATCAGCCCGCAAACGATCTTTGAGGTGGTCTATCAAGGGAGGCTTTGTGCAAGAGACGGAAACGGTGACTTTGAGGGAAAGATCCCCTTTGTTCCGTTTTTTGAGTTTGAACGGAGAGAAGCGATCCGCTGTTCTAAAAAGCTGCCAAATCTGAAAGGCTATGAGCAGATGAAAGAAAAGCTGTTATCCTTGCCCGGTGGTGAGCAATATTCCCTCCATGGTGCCTGTCAGGATAACTGGATCTATGCTCTCAACTTCGGCAAGGAGACCGTGCAGGTCATCGACACCAGCGAGTGGATGGGGCGGTCCTATGAACTGATTGCTGTTCTTTATACGCACAAGCCGACCGGATTCCAGTTTACAAATTACTGTATCCGGCCTGCCGGCATCATTTCATCTTCAGCACGCCACGATCTTCTGCTTTATGACTGGACGGAACATCAGGCAGGCGCAGATTCTTATTGAGGTGGTCGTTTATGTCAAAGATTACGGAAAAGATCGCCAAGCTCCTTGCGTTGGCGGAAAGCCCCTACGAGGAGGAAGCCAAAGCCGCGCTGCTGCAGGCCCGGCATCTGATGGCGGAGCATAAGCTCATGCCGGAGGATATTGAGCCGCAGGAGAACAAGAAGGTGATTCAGGAGTGTGTGGGCGTCACCTGCACGAAGCTCTCTTCGCCGTGGACGGTTTACCTCTCCACGCTCATTGCCGCACATTACTGCTGCAGGCCCTATCGGAGCTCCGTACATGGCAGCAAGGTTTCGGAGATCGGGTTTATCGGCATGGAGGACGACTTCAAGCTCTGCAAGCTGGCGTTTCTCTACGCCTATGATTGCGTAGCAAGCCGATGCAGGCAGATCCGGACCCAAAAGGAATATCCTGCAAAGACGCTTCGGGAGATGTGCAATTCCTACGGTTGGGGCTTCTGCCGCGGCCTGTCTGCCGCTTTCCAAAAGCAGGAGGCAGAACATCAGGAATGGGGATTGGTCATGGTCGTGCCGCAGGCGGTCGAGGACGTCGTTTCCAAAATGAAGCGGAGCAGTTATAAGATCTCGCCCCAAAGCAGTATGAACCATCAATACGCAGCCATGGGCTATGCGGATGGACAGGAGTTCGATATGCGCCGCCGGCTGGAGCCTTCGGCGTGATTGGTGCATTTGCATTGACAATGCACATATGGCATATTATAATAGGGCTACGAAAGGAGTGTGAGAGCATGGCCAGTATCAACATGAGCATCCGCACGGATTCGGAATTAAAAGCACAGGCTGAACAGGTTCTCAGTCAGCTTGGTATGAACATGACTGGAACGATCAATATGTTTCTTCAGCAAATTGTTCGGGATCGTGCGGTACCTTTGTCCCTATCATTGAGTTCTGAGCAGTCTCTTTATGCTGATTTGCTCAAAGCAAGGACGGAGCGAGAACAGGGTGTTGAATATCTGTCTTCCGACTCTGTTCTCAGATCTATTGATTCCGCAATAGAGAAAGGCTCTGCCAATGGCTAAATATCAAGTGCAGGTTCATCCCCGTGTAGCCTCTCAGCTGGTTCAACATGCTGAATTTATCGCACGGGTAAGCAAACCTGCGGCACAACGATTCCGAGTGGGCTTTTCTGAGATTCTTCGCCGCATGCAGGAAAACCCGTATCAATTTCCCTCTTGTGATGATCCAAACTTGCCTTCCAATTTTTATCGAAAAGCTTTGTTTGGAACATGGTACAAAGTGATTTTCTATATTGAAAATCAGCAGGTTTTCGTAGATGCAGTGGCGGACTGCCGCTCGGAAAGCCAGATACTTTAGCGGTTCACATTTTTAGAGTGAATTATTGTTGCTCACTATGCAACAGCATACTACGAAGGACGTACAGACTTGTAAAAAGTCTGTGCGTCCTTTTCATTTTCAGGAGGATGATATGAAACCCACCTATTCAAATGCCCGGAAACTGGTATGGTATCCGGACCTCGCCTGCCCTGTCTGCGGCGGTGATGTCAACTCATGGGATAAGCGATGCAGCCGTGCGCTGGGTTACCGGCAGATCGTATGCGAGGGCTGTATCTCAGAGGAGTATCAGGTCACGGTAGAAAATCTGCGCTATGTGATGGAAAACCACTTTGGGCTGGTTCCGTGTCCGGGGATATGAGCATGGAACAGAATCAACTGACCCAGGATCTCTATGCCGCTGGCTATACCCGGGAGGATCACCCCTCCTTCGTGTACTGGAGTGATTGGCAGAATTTCGGCTATCTCTTTGAGGCTCTATTGAAGTTTACATGGGAAACTCCATGCGGCCTTTTGGTCGATGGCAAAAGTGATCTCGGCCGGGGCCTTGCCTGCTGCGACGCCTCGTTCCAAGGCATCGATTACTGCCCGGAAAATGACAATCCCCTACTGCGCTGCCCCCATGAACGCAAGGACTGTCCACACAGCATCAGCGGCTTTCCTGTCCCTCTCTGCCCCTGCCACACCACCGGCAAACGGTATTCTTTCGAGCAAAGCGCCGAGAAGGTGGAAACAGAGAGAAGCGAGAGACAGCACCGGCAATACATGGAGATTACCGGAGGCACCTACTGCGCCTGCTTGGTTGGCGGTAATGGCTATGATGGCGGCCGTGTCGAAGTCCAATACGATGTAGAGCAGTGCATTCGCTGCCGCTGTCAGAATCCTGTCTGCGTTATTCGCAAGCAGGAGCGGGACCTGAGCCGTGCCAATATCTTTTATGATGTGCGCCGCACATGGATCACCCGCATTGGCTTTCTGGAGGAAAAGAAAGTACAGGTGACAAAGGGCGAGCGTGTGTTTCCCCATCCTGTGGCCCGAACGGACGCGGAGATCTGGCTGGAAATGAAAAAGGCGCACTTCAACCCGCTTTGGAGCAGCTCTGTGATCGACTCCCCGCACCTGACACCAGAGGATCGGCGGCAGACATTTTTCAGCAAAATGCACCGCCGGTACGGGGAGTATGATTACTTTGAATTTCACTATGATGTGGAGAATATCCGCATTGCCAAAAGTGAGCAAAGGGATCTGCTGCAAGATCTGCGGGATGTGGCGGACGGCTTGGAGGTCGTCCATGCGGTCGATCTCAAAAAGGAGCAGGCTGCCAAAAAGCGGGAATCCCGGCAGCGGCGCAGGGAGCAAAAGGAGCGGCGGCTGAACAAGCAGCGCTCTCCGGCTCCACCCAAGGAAGAACAGCTTACACTACTGACAGAGGAGGAGCATTTCAGCAATGGCGATCAAACTGGCTGAACAGACGAATGGGCCCCATATTTTCATGCGGCTCCGTCTGGACAGCGGCCGCGTCGAGGAGATCGACGCTTACATCACAGAGGAAGGCTGGCGCTATGTCACCAGCGCAGACCGCACCCCGGAGGTGCGGCTGCGGATCATTGCGGCGTTTCATACGCTGTATTGACCTGCTTTCTATACATTTCAAGGGGAGGATGCCGGCTTTCAGCGTCCTCCCCCCTACTTGCACATAAGGATGTGATTTGAACATGAAATACGAATATTACCCGAAAAGACGGACGGAGCAGGAGCGCAGAGAGCTGAATGAGCAGATTCTCCGCCTGCTGCAAAGCGAAGCCTGTGAGCAGGCCGGTGTGACCGACGAGGACATTTTCAATCGCTATACCGGCGATGGCGGCCTGCACGGACTGCGGCGCAGCGACTATGACAGCTACAACGCATTCAGCGCGGCGAAAAAGGAGCTGGAAAACGGCCAGTTTTTCACACCGCCGCCCCTCTGCGAAATGATCGTTTCGGCCCTGCGCCTCTCCGACACAGATCTGGTAGCAGATCTCACCTGCGGCATGGGGAATTTCTTCAATTTCCTGCCAAATGAACGCAACGCCTACGGATGTGAGGTCGATCCCAATGCCTGCGCCGTTACCCGAAAGCTCTACCCGCAGGCACACATCGTACAGGGTGACATTCGGGACTATGAGCCCCAAACGCATTTTGATTTTGTTCTGGGCAATCCGCCCTTTCACCTGCGCTGGATCATGCCGGACGCCACCGTTATGGCTTCCCATCAGTATTACTGCCTGAAGGCGGCAAAGCTGCTCAAGCCCCTCGGTATTCTGGCAGTCATTGTGCCGGCGTCCTTTCTTGCTGACAGCTTCTCCGATAAAGGCGCCATCCGCATGATGGAGAGCCACTTCAGCTTCTTAGGGCAGGTGATGCTGCCGGAGCACGCCTTTTCAGACAGCGGCGTGGACGGCTTTCCGACCAAGCTGCAATTCTGGCAGAAGAAAAGCACCGCGGCGGACTGGGCACCCAAACGGTACTCGACGGACTGCGCGGACATCTATATTCCCTCCGGGCATCCGGTCATGGCAGCGACCGCGCTTTACGAGAAGTTTGTCATGGTCGCAAAGGCGGAGCTGGCAGGCAATCGGAACAAAGTCTTTCTGGAACTGGCACAACTCAAAACCACCAAGAGCACTTTTCTCTATCAGGTGAAGAAGTACCTGTATCAGATCCGAAGCCATCCGGTCACGCGGGAAAAATACGACGCCTGCTTTGCCTACGTTCACCGCTTTTATACCCAGAGGCAGCCGGCGGATATGCCCTATGAGGAGTGGCAGCGCGTGCAGCTTACCGAAGCAAAGGTGCTGACGTATCTGAAGCAGGCTTTGTGCCGCCAAAACGCCAAGCCGGAGCGGGATGAAATTCGTCTGGTCAAGCAGAAATACAGCTTTGTCTACAAGGCATACAGCCGGAAAACGGCAAAGCTCCTGACGGACGAGATGCGTGCGCCGGTTCCGATCTATCAGGCAGTGCTGGACGATAAGCCGGAACGGTTTCCCGGCTATGAGCGGATGCTGCGCCGGAAACGCCGGGAGTATGACAATCAGGAGCAGCCCTTTTCCGAGATGACCGAAAACGCGCAGCTTGCTGACTGGATCGGCCGCTTTCAATATTGGGACGCCCAGAATCATGCTTACATCCACCTAAATCCGCTCCAGAGCCACGATGTCAACCTGACGCTCCAAAAGCGATATGCCTTCCTGCAATGGGAGCAGGGCAGCGGCAAAACCCCCGCCGCCATTTTTACGGGGAAGCACCGCGTGGAAATGGGCGCTGTCCACAGTATATGGGTCATTTCCAGTGCCATCTCCATCCGCAACAACTGGGATGTGATTTTGAAGGGCGCAGGCTTTTCCTATGTGTTTGTGGAGCGGCTGGCTGATCTGCAGCGCATCCGACCGGGCGATTTTGTGATCCTGACGCTGAACAAGGTCAGCCAGTACAAAAAGCAGATCGGGCGCTATATCAAGCAGCTTGGCTATAAGATCCAGTTTATTTTTGATGAGAGCGACAACATCTCCAACCCCAGCTCCAAGCAGACGCTTTCCGTACTGTCCTGCTTTCGCCGCTGCAAGTATAAGCTCCTGACCACCGGCACCAGCACGCGGAACAACATCTCCGAGTTTGCTCCGCAGCTGGAGCTGCTCTACAACAATTCCATCAACATGATCTCGTGGTGCCGGACACTTTACAGCTACGATAAACGGTCTGCAGATATGGAGCACAAGGAAAATCCCTATTACGCAATGCCGATCCCCGCTTATAAAAAGGGCTACCGCCTGTTCGCAAACTCCCATCTGCCGGAGAAAATCACCGTCTTTGGCGTGGGACAGCGAAATCAGGACATCTACAACGCTGACGAATTGGATCGGCTGTTGGGAAAGACGGTCATCACCCGCACCTTTGAAGAGGTCACGGGAAAGGACATCCGCCGTATCCATCAGATGCCGATTCCGTTTCTCCCGGAGGAGCGGGAGGTCTACAATATCGTGCTGAAGGAGTTTTACCGCATCCAGCGCGAATATTACAGCTCGACCGGAAACAGCAGAAAAGACGCGCTGATGCGGCTCATTCAGCAGATCACACTGCTTCTGCGCATCAGCGCCGCCCCGGACTGCATGAAGGAATACGAGGGCGAGACGCCGCTCAAGGAAGTGGCCGTTGTGGAAGCCCTTGCCCGGTGGCCGGATGAGATTGTAGCCATCGGCGTGCGGCATACAACGGTGTTGGACCGTTACGCCGCCGCCATCCGCGAATACCTTCCGGAGCGGCCTCTCTTTGTGGTGACGGGCTCCACCGTCACCTTCGCCAAGCGGCGCGCTCTGCGGGATGTATTGCGGGACAGTCGGAACGGCGTCCTGCTCTGCACGCAGCAGAGCCTTCCCTCCAGCGTCAACTTCGAGTTCGTCAACAAGATCATCATTCCGGAGATGCACTACAACAACGCCGGCATGAGCCAGTTTTATATGCGATTCGTCCGCTACACCTCCACGGAGAAAAAGGATCTGTATTTCCCCATCTACATTGGAAGTCTGGAATCCAACCTCATGCAGATGGTGCTGGCAAAGGAAAAGCTCACCATGTTTATGAAGGGGCAGGACGCGGATATGGACGAGATCTATGCCAAATTCGGCGTGGATTATGACCTGCTCTCCACGTTGATGACCCGTGAAACGGATGACGAGGGACACCTGCGTATCCACTGGGGCGAACAGAAGATCGCCTGATTTCAGGAAAGGAACAAGAAATGGACAAATTCTATATTGAACTTTATCCAAAGGCTGATTTGGAAAACGAGTGGGCAAAGAACAAGCACACGCCCGGCGCCATGCCCTGTATGCGCTGCGGCGGCCCCATGCGGAAATCTCTTGCCGAAAACGCTCTGAGCCGTGCGCTGAACATCTATGTCTGCCCTGCGTGCGGCATGGATGAGGCCCTGCGGGATGCCGCGGGGAAGGTACTCCCCATAAGCGAGTGGTACGCCGTGAAGCAGCACCGTTTTGCGGAGCATAAGAAACCGCAGGCAGTCAAGCTGACGCCGGCCTGTGCGTTCACGGAAATCTTCTCCGGAGCACAGAAGACGCTGCCGTTGAGCGGCGCCCGGTATCCTGCTTCGTTGGTTGCCTATTCCCGCTCTGACTATGACGGGTGGCGATGGTGGACAACATGGTTCCCGGATGAAGAAATGCGCCCTGCCCCGGAGCTTGGTCTGGAGATCGACGCCTTCCAGTCACAGCTGCTCGCCCTGCCGGAATTCAAAACCCTGTGGGCGATGGAGCGGATGTGTCGGCTGTATGCCCAGCCGACAAAGGAGCCCACGGAATTTAATCTGTATGCGGAAACGGCACATTTTCATGTCTGGCTCCGCTTGATTACCCGGGAGCGGGACTATAACCTCTACACATATTTCTTCGCAAAATAAGCGAATCGTTCAGACGCAGAAAGCCACCAGCCCCATTCTCTGAATGGAGCTGGTGGCTCTTTTTATATGTGATCGCTTATGGCAACAGTTTTATGCGCAAATCTGTTGTAACACTTAATGGGTTGTTTACTATCCAGACTGATGTGCAACTCACGGGCGATAGCCAGGATTCTCGAAACAGAATCACGCCTTATTAGATAGCTTTGAACCAGTCCTTACCCTGACTGAGGATATCCATAACATCTTCGCTGCTGCTTATATCCTGAGACTCAATAGCGTCCAGAGCTTCCCAGTTGAGAAAACCAACCGGAGTTCCATTGATGACCAGCATGGTGGACCGCGCTGAATTGCCATCAGGGTGCAAGCGCAAGAGACTATCGAAGTATGCGCCACCTGCCATATACTGCATGAGCTCTTGAGGAGAATCTGCTGTCAAAACGGTGCCAATCGAATAAGCAGCCACGCCGATGTCACTTCGATTCATTCGTTCTTCAATGGATAAAAGTTCCACTTTGACAGCTGGGTTTCCACACTTGCCTTGTTCTTCGGCAATATATGCTTCAATGGTATCCTGATAGGCCGAAAGAGCGGGTTCTTCGATAGATGTTTCGTAATCATTAATGGAACGGACCATCCAATACAATTGTTCATCCTCTACATAAAAGATTCCATCGGGGAGTGCATCCCCGCCGGAGATGCGGACTAGGTTTTCCTGAAAACCAGCACTCAGGTTCAGTATGTGGTCATAGTCCCACTCGTCTTCAGGCGGTGTATCTACATACATTTCTAATGTCCAGATAGATTCACCAAAGGTCTCTTCTGAGGAATCCGTCTGGCAGGCAGCGGAATTTCGCAAGTACTGAGCGAGTTCATCATTGCTGGGATTCTCCCGGTATATCGACCAACCTGGGTTTTTGATATCTTCACCATGAATGGAAGAGAGAAGTGTTTCCCAGGAAACTGGTTCCTCTTCATTGGAATTTACAGAATCATCGCCCGGTTGCGGATATGTCGTTGCATCAGGCGAGCAGCCCGCCAAAGCAAAGCAGAGAAGGAAAACCCCAATCAGATAAATCAACCGTTTTTTCATTGAATTTTGCGGCAAAAAATTATACTGAAAACTTGCCGTATACCTCCTTTTAGTGGCTCTACTAAATTCAAATATTTGTCATATATGGGAGTTGCCCGGTAAAGGGCAGCTCCCTTATACATTTGAAATGAGTGTTAGGATTTTGCAACACGGACAGCACCATTCCACGTTACAGTTGTTCCGGTACTTGTTGTTCCGGTCACTTCAATAATCCACTCGGTATCTCCGGTTGAGTACCAATCTGCGTAGGTTCCAGTCACAGAACTAGCATTGTTTGCAGTCCAAGTCTTAACAACTCCACCGTTATTAGCCATCAATTTGAGTGTCAAAGTAGTAAAAATCTGGTTTCCATAGCCTTTCAGGGTACGGCTGGTATTTGTTACTGTGACATTGGTGACCCAATCGCCCCAAACGCGGGCACCAGTCTCACCCTGGACAAAAACACGCGGCTTGATAGTGCGGATTCCGTATGTACTGTCATTTCCGGTCGACCAATATGTACCCAATTTTACATTCTTCTTGCAGCTATTATAGCAACAGATGAAAATATCAGAACGGGAAAGTGAATTCGCGGCATTGACAAAGACAGCATGGGCAAAAGGAGCCCAATTACCGTTCTTATCTTTTCCTCGGACATGCATGACGCTTCCAACTAAGTCGTTAGCGGCATAGTCCCAGGTGATAGTTGAGGAATTATAGGGGGTCACCTCAATGTCACCTTGAAGTCCCTTTTCAGTGCTACTATTAGAATTTTTGATGTAGGTGTTGAACGCGGAACAGCTCGACCAAGAATTGACATTACTGCTCTTGGTACACCACCAAGTATAGGAGCCAGAAGTATCCATCCCGTATTTGTTGTTAACATGGGAATAATTATTGCTGCCGCCGAAACCTGCCCAGACACATTGGGAAGCAAAATTCATACAATCTGAGCCAAACCACTTGAAACGCTCGTTTTTGAACGTTGGAGTGGAAGTAGACCCTTGCCCCCCGTCTGCAACCGGATTATCTATTGTTGTTGTATACATGAGGGCATAGTTGACCGCATTACTGACGCCATATCCAATATCGTTTGATGTGGCGGCAGACATAATAGGCAAATCGGTTGCAGTATTTTCAATTTTAATGGCTGCATCATATCCGGCAATTGCTTCGGTTGCGGTAAGGCCGTCATCCAAAAAAGCGAGATAGGGGATATCATCAGAAACGACATCCGCAACATACCACGTATCGTTCGCTTTCTTGAGAACAACGTAATAATAATTCAGCTCAGAAGATTCATCGGGCGAATCCGTATATTGGTATACGAGAGATTCGTAGACTTTGGCGATGGCACAGTCCCCTTTGACTGCCACGTCATCGAAATAATAGTCCGCGCCAAAGGACGTAAAGGCAATATCCATATCCTCGAAAATATGGGAGCGATAAAGAACAAAGTTTTCCATTGCCTGCAGATCCGCAGCCATGTCCTCTGCTGTTATGCTGCTGCGTCCGAGGCTCTCCATAACATCTACGCTTTCGTTTTCAATAAAGTTTTTTTCACTGTCGCTAAGATACAAGGGCGGTTCAAGAGAAGATCTAATGTCTGCATGAGCCTGTTCCGCAGTGAGAATGGTTTGGGGCTCCATATTATTTGCAGTATCCCACTGATAGACACGATTCATTTGCGTGCGAAGATACTCTTCGGCTGCGCTTTTTACCGCATCGGCTTCGCTGAGTTGGTTATAAGCAAGTACCGATGTATTCGTAACCGAAATAACCATAAGGAGCGAAAGAGTCATTGCCAAAAGCCGTCTTTTCATTGTTTGAGTCCCCTTTCATAATTGATTTGATTTTGGTTAGAAGAAGCTGGTTTAAAAAAGATGGGAATAACAATAGAAGGTAGCCTCATTTTTTGCCATAAGTTTACCCTTCTGCCATTGATGCTATCGACAGAGTTAATCTAACCGTGATCTCTCCCGCAAGCTCATTTCGCAGGCTCCTCTGCCAACGCATGAACGTGCTGTAGCTGATCCCATGCTCCCGGCACCATTGCCGCTTTGGTATACCACTTCCGTTGCACGCTTTTATGATTTCGATACATCTCTCTTTTTTCAGGGTTTGAAACTCATCCGGCATTTCTGAGACCTCCTTGAGACTTTTGGTACCGATGAATCTTTTGATACCTCGGTCTCAATATCTCGTCTCTACATTGATCTTGCCAGACGATGGATTATGAGGCGCTTACGTTGAATCGTAGTAAAGGAACACCGTACAGAGGTTATGAGCAGAATATTGGAAAATTTTATAACTTCCCACTCAAATCCCTCAAATGCACTCTGTACGGCGATTCCTTAATTCTATTTTACTTGTACTGCTTCAGAGAAACCGTGATGTCACTAAGTCCGGAAACACCCTTGGCATAGACGCCAAAAGCAAGTGTGCTTTCCAACTCCTCCGCACCATCCGCAATGGAGAAAGCTCTGGTCAGCGTTTCGCCTGCGCCGATGTCAACAGAAGTGAACTTTTCAAAGCCGCCCAGCGTCAGCGCCCGTCCGGCAGTCACCGTCTGCACGGCAGAGCCGTTATTGGTCACGGTCAGCACGATGTAGCTGCAATCTTCGGGATAGAACGTACCTTCCAGCGAATAACCACAAGTGGTCTGAACCTTGGTATTATCCTGAAGAACGCCCGTCAGGGACTTGCCAGCAGCCTTGACTGGATCGATCTCTGTGAACGGACCATGTACAGTTCCAAGTACAGGCTTTGTTGCATTCGCAGGGATGCTGCCATCGTCCTCTTTTCCGCCTATGACCACATAATCTGCGGGGTCTGTTCCGAGATTGACCCGGTTTTTCTGCCCATCCCAGCGAACTTCGATGCCTAGCAGTTCGGAGATCTGGCGGATGGAGAGGTAATTGGTCTTGCCCCCGGTGACATCCACATAGGTAATGACTGACGGAACCTCCTGCCCATTAGGTGCCTTGTAGGATTCCCCGGTGAGAACTTTATCCTCGCCGAACAGTGAAATTCCAGCTTTGTTGTATTCCACGCGGCTGGAGGCTGCGGACACACTGCCCACAGAAGAAACTACCATGAGCATTGCGACCATGCCTGCAACAAATGACCCGTACTTTTTCATAATGAAACCTCCATGACCGTTCTATGAAATTACCGCCAATACTGATAAACGGAAAGTGCAAACCACATCGTGCCGCCGGTCCCGTAAATGCTCATCTGAACCTGGTCAGCAAGACCGCTCGTGTTATCCGTATGCACCTCAGCATAGGTGCCTTCGCCCGCCTCGATATAGGCCTCCACCGGCTTGCTCCATCCACTCTCGTACAGCTGGAGGATGATGTCGCTGCTGCTGGCATAGTTGTCAACGTCAAAGCGGAGCGTATCGCCGCGAGTACGCTTGCAGTTAAAAGTATCATCCCACGGATTGGCAGAGTGATACTCCTCAGCCTTCACGTAGTAATACTTGTCGCCGATCTGCGCCCGGGTTGTCACTGCTGCCAGAAGTGCCTTTCTCTCGGCAACCCGCTGCGCGGCAGTCCGCGTATCCTGCTTGATGGTAATGGTCGTATCTCCAATCGTGTACGACTCGCCCACTTTCAGTCGGACAGCATCCTTGGAGGGAGCGGAAGCCGCGAAGCAGGGAACAGACAGTGCGAGGCAAAGAGCGGTGGCCAGAGCCGTAGCGATCAACTTCTTAATCTTTTTCATGATTGCTCCTTTCATATTCATCCGATTGATTTTAGGTTCTGTTGTCATGGTCTTAGCTTTCATAGTACATTGGTCTCACCGCCAATCCGGAGTGTTTATAACAAGGTCGAATACTGTCTGGTATTCAACACTTATCCCAAGGGGATGTATCCCCTTGGGTCTGCATATGCAGACCCATCCTTGCCCTTCTTCACGGGCAGGTTGCTGTGGCTGAAACAGATGGTTTCGATACTCCATTGACAGAATACGTCAGTTTAAGGGTGTAGCTCTTTCCACTTTTCACCTTACCCTCTCCGCGTACAGAAACACTGTCAACACCAGAATTGCTCCAAGAATCTACGTATGTGTTACCCTGATAAAGTGTCAGAGTAGCATCTATCACATCATCTGAATGGTCACCATAGCAAGCCGCAGTACAAATTGCTGTTGTACCATTAAAAGAGATTCGTGGTTTTGTCGTAATTCCACGCAATTCCATCGCTTGAACCCCTATGGTCAGCATGCAGATTGTTAGAGCAAAAAATGTAAGCATACGTTTTTTCAAAAAATCACCCCCTCCCACATTTTTTAGCAGTGCTTGCCTGTTTCTACTAAATAAATGCAGGAAGGGGTACTATTCTCACCGAATATTCAAAAATATTTTTATTTCGGCATCTTAACCAAAGATACACTCTCAGCCATGTGCAAAATGTCAGTCTCATTGAGAGCCGCCATCAGTGTAAATTGAATATTATTATCCGCGTCAATCCAAGTTAGGGTACTTCTTGTGTTTTCCCAGTCTTTTGCTAAAAAAAGTTGTCCCTTCAAACCATTCACTGTCACCGAGATGGTTTCACTGTCCTCTGTTACAAAATCAGCCACACCTCCTTGCGACATATAGGTATAATCAAAAATGATTCCCTGGTCATTTTCTTTGTTCGGATTGTAATAGGTGAATGAAATATAGTCTGGCCATTCTATTCGCTTGCTCTCAACCTCGGCATAGCCCTCCGGCAAATCCGTGATTTCATACTGCGGCATTTCGCCAGTGATTTGTTCTCCCGAATACCTGTAAACAATGTGTGTCTCATACCATTCCGTGACCCAGCGCACCACTGCGGCCCGTACCGTGGGGCTGACTACCATAAGGCTTCCCAGGCTGAGCGTAAATACAAGCAAGATCATAGCGACTTTTTGAAGCGCGCTTTTCCAGATTGGACGCGCCCGCTTTCGAGCCCACTTCAACGGGTCTGATAACATCGCCGCCATCTGCCGCTGATAATGGCGCGTTGGTTTGAAAGCAGGCACATCATCGGTTTCTTTTTCACAGTCCCGCTTGATTGCATCCAGCAGGACATGCTGCATCATCCTGTCCAGTTCTCGGTCCGTCATACGCAAAATCCCTCCTTCTCAACAATTTCGCGCAGCAGCGTGCGTCCCCGCGTTGCACGGGAACTAACTGCTGTTTCGGAGATTCCCACCCTCTTGGCGATCTCCTTATCCGTGTAGCCATGGAGCATCTTCAATTCCAACACAGAGCGGTATGTTTTCGGCAACTGTGTAAATAGATCTACCAGCTCCGTGTACCCAGATATATCGTCGATATGCCCCGCAAATCCGTCCCAGTCTTCCAAAGAAACCGTCCGGCTGTTCTTCCGAAGAATAGCCCGCGCTTCATTCTTCACTATAGAAATGATCCAGAAGGGCAATTCCTCACATGGAATCTCGAAAATTTTCTCAAAGTGCCGGATCATCTGCATGAATGCGTTTTGTACCGCATCCTCAACATCGCTTTGCTCTTTCAAAATACGCATCGCTGTCCGTTCCATTTGGACATGATATTTCTCATAGATCTCAATAAATTTTTGCCTATCCGCATCGCTCTCTAACGCAGCTAACAGAACTGCCAGCATAATAACACCACCTCGTCCTTTGTAAAAAAATATCTCATCTACTTTATAAATGCACTTGAACTGTGATTTCTCACATTGTTTTTAAATATTTTTCAATCAAGTTCTTTGAGCTGTTGCCAGTATAACATGATGTGCCTAAAATCTCTACAGTCACTACTGCTGTATATAGGTCGTTCAATACAATTATACTGTTGCTATAAAAAAGATACAGACTGGAGATAACTCCAGCCTGTACCTTCTTGTAGAATCCTGCAACTCTATAGAAACAAAAACTCGCCCCGCAGCTATCAAAGCCACAATCATTCCTTAATCCAATCCGGCATCTGCTGAATCTGGTAACCGCTTTTTTTCCAGCGACAGATCCATATCCGATTTTCATGCACAAACCAGGTATGAAATTTGGGACATCGTTTCATTTGAAAACTTCCGGCGTGAAAAAGACCAATCCACAATTTATCCCGCATATCATAGCACGGGAAAAAATAATGCGTGCCAATAACCAACGGGGGGTATCCATCACAAGATTGTACTTCTTCAGGAAGATTGATAACGGATACGGTGTTGTTGTGTGTTTTTTCCACTTGTATCAATCGTGGACAACTCAGGTGTTCGGTGCAGAGTACGTCTGCATACATGAAACCGGTTTCTGTGGCAAATACAACGCCCGGCATCGATATTCTGTGGGGATCTGAAACACCATAACGATTTTGTCCCTCGAAAACAATCTCTCCATTTGGGGCAAAGCGAAAACAATATGCATCCAATCCCGAAAAAGAATCTCGCATGACTTTGAAAAACACAAAGAGATTCTGATGGTTGGCTGTGAGTAAAGGATATTCGACAGATAACCGGAATTTATAGGTGCCTGTATCCAGCAGATAGTCGGCTGTCAATCTCAGGTTTCCAGATACTTGCAGCAAACGGACTTGCTGTTCTGTATGAACAACGAAGAAGCATCTGTCCTCCACGACCCGATGACCAATGATCTCGCCGGATGCAAAAAGGGTAATGGAGTTTTCTATGGTGCCGTTTCCTATTTGCTTGAGGGAACTGCCGCACAGTGCAAAGATGCCAACCGTGGTAGCGATCAGATTGGTGCAAATACCATTTACAGAAAGATCCCACAGCATGGTTCCACAGGAAGAAAAACACAGAATATGGGAAGTCTTTTGCTGACAATCCCAGCAGCAAACATAGACCTGACTGCCAAAAGAAACCGGAGATGGTAAAGCGGCATTATGATGTGAATAGTATGGATTCAAGGGGTCAGAGGGCATCCATGTAAGCCCCTGTTCATCATCTCTGTATGCAAGAATCGTGGTAGTTTCACCATGATAGAGCCTGAACAATCCGGAAAAATGATTGACCCAAAGGCTTCCATCCGCTGCCGCCACGGGAGTGTTGGCATAACCTGTGGGCAATAAATACTGGGATGCTGACATAATAAACGACCTCCGTTTTTTGATGGGGCAGGTATATACCTGCCCCATCGAACATCAAGTCAGTGCGGCTACATACTTCACTCCTGTCGCAGTCATCAATTTTATAATAGGCAGTTCTCCTTGAGCCACTCTAGCTGCGAAAACATTAAAATTTTTTGCTCCAACAGCAATGGCTCTCAATGCGCTATCTTTAACCACCTTTACCGCAACTCGAGCTCCATTGGAAATACTCGCCATCACAGATGCTCCTGCAGCAATTGCACCAGCATCAACCGCAACTGCCCCAACGATCAGTATAGAACTAGCGGCCAAAGTTCCAGCTGCAATGTTTATCCCGTTTTTGAGCAGAGCCGCTTGCGCAGCATCTATGACTCGTGCATATTCCAAATTGCCATATTTTTCAAAGTCTGTAATAAGATCTGATCCTAATCCCCAAATGTTCCCCGGTCGTGTATAAATGCCTTCCCGATATGGAATCTTTTCTGGACTTAGCAAGTAGGCATCATTGGAAAGCAATTCATTAATGTTTTTTACGGTATATTCATTCCATTGCCCTTTCCCGTTCCCTTTGAATATCGGAGTATACCCAACAACTCCATCTCCATAGTATTTGAGTCTTAAGCCAAGGCTGAATGTCTCGGTTGAAATTAAAGTATAATCCTTTTCAAAGTTCTTTGCAATTGGTTCATGTACTCGCTTTGCATCAATAGAAAATGCAAGTCCCTTTGCGGCCTCTATATTTCGAATACACTTTAAGAAATCGTAATACTCATTTATTTGATTCTTTACGCCTGCCCTAATACTACCCTTTCGCGTTATAGCCAACCAACGAGGTTTAATTTCATAAAGGTACTTGTATATACCCTTAGTTGCTACAACATCTGCGCGCTTGGTCCCTGCAGTATTGGCTCCATGTTCAGCAAAGTAGTATTCAAAGTCAATTGCACAACCCGCTTTTACAAGTTCAGCTCCCCAAAGGATTTGAGCGATTTGATGGAAAATCAAAAACGGATTATTTTTGGACTTCATTTCTTGGGCAATTTTATAACTAAGCGCATTAGTATTCCCATCTATCACCATTCTCGCAAGGTCTCCCAATACACTATATGGCCATAGTCCCAAAGAATCAATTGCGTTAATCGCATTGTCTTTGACGTATAGGTATTGCACCAGCATCATTGGATCACTTACATTGTTACTGACGTCATATCCAGCTGGATCAAGAATAGGATCAACCGCCGTGAACCGTTTATTCTCTGCATCATACATTCTGGCTTTTGCGTAGAACTGGTTCAGGACATCATCATACTCATGAGTGGCGTAGGTGATCTCCGGCAGCAACCGACGGAAGCCCTGATCCACAGTGATATCTGTGTACTTACGAACCTCGCCCCAATCAGTATAATCCGCACGGGCGGTCACACGACCATGTTCGTCAGAGAGATTGACCACGCTGCCAAGACGATCAGAGTGAACATAGTCAGCATTCACACACTTGTGAATGTTCTGTCCCCACCAATCACTGCCTTCGCTGGTGGTATAAACCTTCACCTTATCCAAACCATAGGTATAGCGGAAGTCATAGCCATCCTGCTCGGATTTTACCAGTACACGCTGGTCAATGCCAAGGCGAGTATAGTCAATGGTGTAATCTGTCTTGACGACCTCGGGCTTTTCAATGCCGGTCTCCACGCTGGGGGTCTGGCAGTGGAAGTCCGTATAGCCGTGGCTGTTGTCCTGCAGGATCTGCTCCGTACCCACGCGCACGCCGAGACCGTTAAAGGTGTATGCGCTGACCTCGCCGGACTTATTGGTACCCTGCACCATGCGGTTCGTCTCGTCATAGAGGTAGGTCGCAATGGTGATGTTCTTGGGTCCGGTGGTCGTGGGAGAGCAAATCTCTTCTTCCTTTACCAGATTGCCTCGCTTATCGTAGGTATAGCCGTAATCATAGATGCGGGTAAGCTTCTGCTCATAGCCGCAGGAATGCTTACTGACCATCTGGTTAAGGTCATTATACTGCCAGCTATCCTCTTCACCCTTGGTCGGACCGCTCTGTCTGAGCAGGTTGCCCAGCGTATCATAGCTGTAGATATAGGAAAGCGTATCGTAGGGGTAGATTTCCAGCTTGCGGGTGCTGCCGGTGAGCCGGTTAAGGGCATCGTAGGTATATGTCGTGCGGCTCTTGAGGTTTTCCGTGGCATCGCTGTCCCGCTGGAACTTCGTCAATGCATTGCCCTCGGCATCATAAGTAAACTCGTACTTGACGGTGGGCGTTTTGTTGTAGAGCTGGAAGGGATCAGTGTCTACCGTCTTGAGGAGGTTGCCCTCGGCATCGTAGGTATACTGTTCGACCCAGCCATTGGGATAGGTCAGTTTGATGGGGCGGTTAGCATCATCATAGACATAGACGTAGGTGCCCTTTTCCGCATCAATCACGCTGGTAAGGTTATAAACAGCATCATAGAAATTGCTGACCTTGCTACCGTCCGGATAGGTAATGCTAGTCTGATTGCCGACAGCGTCATAGGCGTAGGAAACCGTATTGCCCTTGTGGTCCGTCATCTTCTGAAGGCGACCAAGGAGGTCCAGTTCAAAGGTATTGGTTCCGGTCCAGTCATTCATCTGCACCAGTTCGCCAACCTTGTTGTACTGATAGGAAGCCTCTTTTGCCCCATTGTAGTTGATTTTCTTCACCAAATCAAGGGCTGTGTAGGAATACTGCGTCACATAACCGTCCGCATCGGTTTTGGAAACCATGTTTCCATTCCCATCGTAGACATAGATGGTGCTGTCACCCAGGGCATTAACTTCGCGGGTAACGAGGTTCCGACCATCATACTCATACAGCGTGATTTCGTGAGAGTCCACACCATTGAGCGTATCCACGCGGTGGAGGTCGGTAGACACCAGTTGGTTGTTTTTATTGTAGCCAAATACAGACTCCGTCCCAAGTGCATCAATGGTCTTCACGATATTTCCGTTGCCATCATAAACATACTGGGTGGCATTGCCATTGCGGTCCTTGACTTGTACGATTTGTTTAGTCGCATCATAGGTGAAGAACTGCGTGTTGCCGCGGCGATCTGTTGTTGCCGTAACCCGGTTCAACGCATCATAGGTATAGGTTATGGTACCTGCAGCGTCTGTCATAGAAGTGAGGTTGCCATTTGCATCATAGACATATCTGGTAACAACGCCTTTGGCATTGGTCTCGCTCTTGACATTGCCAGCCAGGTCATAGGTGAATGTGGTCGCGTTACCCTTGGCATCAGTAACCTTGATGACCCGGTCCCGGCTGTCATATTCAAACGCCGTTACATTGCCAAGTGCGTCCGTCATAGAAATC